>Ga0214542_1004633_pt1 | contig 27067 bp, 8 predicted proteins | sample CNSS1metaG_FD_160096 | JGI IMG/M metagenome (GOLD analysis project Ga0214542, IMG submission 160096) | Root nodule microbial communities from cowpea collected in UCLA plant growth center, Los Angeles, California, USA - CNSS1 | ecosystem: Host-associated > Plants > Roots > Nodule | place: USA...
TTACCCGGTGGGGATGGGGATGGGAAAAAAGTTTGATACCCGTTGGGTTTGGGTATGGGGATGGGGATGAATTTTTTATGCGGGGATGGGTATGGGATAGCGAAACCCGTCCCCGCCCCGCCCCGTTACCATCCCTAGCGACCATGTTGTGCATAACCACTTTAGGATTTAGGTTCCTTATCTAGAAGGCTATGTTCTTAAACTTGTTCATGAACATTTGAAGGGATTCATCTTTTTCATGCTTGATGTTGACAAGTGTTATGGAGATCATATTATGCGGTTGACTAGTGGCAAATTGAGCACCAAACTTCGTTCCAATGGTGGTGAAGCAATTGATGGAATTGGTTGACAGGCTCATGAAGTACTCGAGGTTTGCTCCTTTCAAAGATGTTGGGAACACCTTGCACCAAACGACATCGTTCAACATAAAAAACTCCATGTATGTTACAAAGATACTAAGGTGCTCGTCTGGATTAGTTGATCTATCGTACTTATTGATGAGTGATTATTTTCCCTTATTCCGTTGCCTTTTTGTGCCTATCTTGATGGTTGTTTAGTTCTTAATTGTCTTTTGTTAGTGTATTTTCCTCAATTGGGCTTCATTGGATCATTATTCTGAATTTTGAGTAAGTTGACATTAATTGGTCTAATTTTTGTTTCTAATTATTTTTAGGTACTCTATGAAGCGAATTTCAGAGCTTGGATGCTAATCATAAGGTCAAGAGAGAGTTGCCACATGACTTCCACATCATTGCCATGTTTACACATGTCAATGAGCCTGTTCATGTCATTAGGCTAACATTTTCAACTCATAGTGGCATTTTTGTAATTTTGCTAACCAGAATGGTATTTTTGTAAGTTTGCTGACCATAATGGTATTTTTGTAAATATGTTGGTCTGTGGTGATGTGACCACGAGCTTTAGGTTTTCTTTGTAGTGGCAACCACCATCATTGTAACATCCTAGCCGGAAATTACTTATTAAAATAAATAAGAAAAATAAATATGACACAACCTCATTTATTAAACCTCGATTTCCCAAAAACACGCGAGGAAAATTTAAATATCGATGTTCAACGCGCCACATGAATAAAAATAGTCGTAAAATGCGTAATACGATTAAAATTGTTTGTATAATTATTACAAAAAAAACCATGGTCCAACATGAAAACTAGTGATAACAAAATCCCTGAAAGATCCCCACTCCGTCTCTAAGTACCAGTCGCCTCACCTGCATCAACATCTGCTCCCATGTAACAAGTTACATGATCATTGCCACACACACAGATAGGGTGAGCTCATTTAAATAAAAACAACAATATCATATTCAATACCATATTAACAAAAGTAAACCCAGGTTAGTACACTCTCCCCTTTTTCCTTTTGACTACTTCACTTCCATCCCTTGCCTTTAGTCGTCTATCATTTCTATACCCTTTAGGTGAGATGAATGATCGATCTTTGCTGCACGAGTGTCTACTCGCCCCTCCGACTACAGGCCACCACCTGATAGTCCACACGTGGGAATAACTTTGCCACAGCATCTCACCGTGACACCAAGTGGAGTTCCCCAAAACAAACTTAAGTTTGTAGTTGTTTCCAGACTACCAAATCTCTATCAGAATCAACTGAAGAGGGCAATCATCTGAAACCTCGATGTACGAGCCACAACCCGCACACTCCACTAGACTTCCTAAACCACCAAGCTACTACCTAGAATGGTCACGTGTTACCCCAATACAAGATACACTCGTAACTGGGCCTCTAGCCAAAGCATCGCATCACAACACCCCCTAAAGTGGTGTAGAAACCTTTCCTCGCGCACCATCGCTGGACCAAAACCGCCTAGCGCGCATCACACGCCGCTAGGCGGAACTTAGCTCCAGAACGCCTGGCGGGCATCACACACCGCTAGGCACCACGCGCCCGCAATACCCTCACAGTACCGTCACCGCCTGGCGGGCACCACCACACCGCCAGGCACCACGTGCCCGTAGTACCCTCACAGTACCGTCACCGCCTGGCAGGCACCACCACACCGCTAGGTGCTCTGCCTCGTCGTCACCGCCTGGCGCATCCATCACCCGACGCCAGGTACCTCGCTTCCGCTGTGATCACTGTCCCTAAATTAATTCCCGTCCGCTTGGCGGCTCGCTCACGCCGCCAGGTGCTACACCAGTAGCACAATGCTACTGGTTTTTAGCACTAAAACAGATCCCTAAGGATCCTAAACCACTCAACATATGGAATCACAACATAATATGATTTTCCAGACATAAATCTTCAACTAGATTATATCACCATGCACACATGCTCACATTCTTTTGGTCATACCATCCAAGGACCATATAATTCATACCTTATACATTCCACATACCCCTATTCATATAATCATACATTCTGGTGTTTTTATTAAATCATGACACTACACTTTGATCCATATTGCAGATGTGCCACAACAATAATTCATATTCACAAAATGTGTCAAAGAAAAGTTCACACCACCTATGCCATTTCATTTACCTCCACCTCACTCTTACTATCAAATTTACATATTTCCTGAATTGTACTCACCACATACACCCAAACATTACAAGAAATTCATACTAACTATACCATGATTCACACTTCCGTTTATTTCAATTCCCCCCCCTTTTAGTCTCATTTAAGTCTAATTCTCCTTATCTATTACCTTTTCTTTATAATAAACACGCCTTACGTGTTAAACACCCAATGGCCAGAAACCCAACAGAGCTGCACAACCCCCCCACTGCACTGTCAGACCGCCTGACGGCAATTCATGCACCGCCAGGCGGTACATACATATATGGAAATCTCCAGATTTTTCCTACACGAAACACACCCAAACCTTCCTATCCCAGTTCCTCCCTTTTTATACGAACATAATTTTTTATCACATCATCATCCCATATTCATACATCCTACATTTTAATCTCGATTTTTGTAAAACCAACCCATCAACCATTATCATGATATGCGTTATTTCCCGCTGATTTCATCATAAACCCCAATCCCTCAAATTCATATCAAAAGTCATGCCTTCCAACATAATCAGCATATGCATAGACTATAAAAACATTAAAAATTCACATCCGAGCATACAAACATCATGGTCACATAACAGATACTTTAAAACTCAAAAAATGACCAAAACTGTAAAAACTGGGTTCGTGTCGCCTGGCAAGTCTTCTTCGACCGCACGACAATTCAAAAAAACAACGTAACCTGGTGCAACTACAATGTGCCACCTGGCGGCAGGTCATGCGCTGCCAGGCGATTTCTGGAAAGTCCAGAAAAATACAAACAGAACATGAATTTTACAGATTATGCAGTTCAATCATGAATCATAACTCATCCTTATATGATAACAGATTTAAAACACACAAATAGGAACTCCCCTAACTTGAATTTCCTTAGCTTAGCCTTGACTCCTGCAAGCTCTCCCTATATCACCAATGCCCTTCTTCTCCCTTCTCTCAAGACAGCTCTCAAGCTTCACTCAAACTCACCCAAAACTCTCCAATTCGCGCTCTCTACTGCACCCACACAAATAATCTCACCAAAGCCTCTCTCCTTCTCCTAATTAGCTTTTTATTGGGTTCTTAAAATGGTTAAATTGCCTTAAAACGAATTTTGCCATTAATCTCTCATTAATCTCCCTTAATGGCCTATTACCTTCTGTTTTCCCAGCCACCCTTGCTGCCATACACCCTAGGGTTTACGTGCCTTTTCATGTGCATGCTAGAGTAAATTTTAGCAAAAAGAAAATACTTTGTTCAAACCAAGGTTTAAACCCATCACCACACAATTCCACTTTAAATGTACAACCAATTCAACCAAGTCATATTACGTGATAATATCCACACATCAAATATTATATCCTTACCTATCACACCTAAGCATATAAAAAAAATATACTAAGAATTAAATAACACACAATTGGCATACTTAAGACTCGAACCCAAGTCCTCTCACACAAAAAAAGTACTCTAAACCATTTGAGCTAGTATTATTCCACGTCATGAAGGTTAGTATTTAATGCCATAAAGGCTTCTCCTAGCTGCATTTATTAAATAATTATTTATTTAATTATTTAAATTTCGTGGATCTTACAATCATCTCTCATATTCTCTATTTTCATGTCCTTAAGCTTTGGTTGGTGACCCATGGAGGTGCCTTCATTTTTCACGTTTTAGCACTAGTTTTTAATGTTTTTATGCATTGTTGGCAGTACCCAATGTGGGTTTTACGTTTTTAGCTCATTTGGTAGCTTGAGCATTTTGTTTTCTGGATTGTATTGACTTGGAACAACACCCATGTACGGGGTTTTCAGTTTTTTATCACAACGATAATTTTTGTTCATTAAAGCTTTAGAATTCTCATTTGATCTTGAATTTGCATTCAATAAGACCCAACTTAGGGTTTAATGTTCTATTTTGGTCATTTCTATTTTGAAGTGCTTAATTGCTCCATTTCAATGGCTTTCTAAATTCGTGTATTGACTCCTTGACGAAGAATGCAATCAAGCTTTGAGGTTCTGCTGGTTTTGTGAATTATGCCACCTCTTTATCTTGAATTCGTGGAGTGTATGTGGTTCATCTGTTTATGCATAATTTATAGATTAAGTGCATATGTTTGGGTTGGGTTATGTCCATGCTTAATGATGCAGCTTGGTTGTCACGAATTCATGGATGTATGCATTACTTAATTGCATAATGAAATTGGATTGTAACTTTCGCTTAGTGGGTTATTGTCTAGTGGATGGAGAGTAGGCATAGGTGTTAATTTGGTGGCCTATGATAAGTGGAATTGTATGTGAATCAAGGAAGTGAGTACGTTTTAATCACTGTTGCATTTCATTTAATCTGTTGTAAGCGTTTGAATCTGTCAAACCCCCCTCCCTTTTGTATTGAATTGCAATGTGGTAAACTTTGAATGAAAGGTTTGGTCACTGGGAGACGACCTTGGGTTAACTCCTAAGTATTGCATTTATATGTTTATATTTGGTTGGGTACGACCTCAATCACTTATCAAATGTTGGCATCTTCTAGTTATTTGGAAAACGAGTCTCCTTCATTCCGTTGGTGAACGAGTGCATTCTAGAGGTCTTTACTATGATAGTGAAAGATAGGTTGTGATCCCAACTGGGCCCAAAGCTTCTTTCTTGGACCGTTCGGGTTTGCTTAATTCATTGTTGTTTGATGGGTCCAGGTTTAGTCAAGGTAGATGGTACTGGTCCCTTCATTTCCATCTTTTTCTTCATGAATACATTTTTGGCACACAAAGCTTTTATCTCTTATTCATGCTTCCTTCTCATCAACTCCATTTCCTTTCTCATCTCTTGCATCATATGAGATCCATATGTTGTTCCTCTGATATTTCTTTCACAACTATGTTGTTTGTCATATTCCTCGTGATTACCATGAGAGTAATCAAGTGCTTGCTTGTCCCCACGGTGGGCGCCAAAATGCTTCTACGAGACCGACCAAGTACGTTTAACTCCTTGATGTTAGTCTTCAGGTCACTTCAATCCTCTTCCAATCCAATGCTAAGGGGTTTTGATTGTCCAAACTGCTCGGGAGAAGATACTTTGATGCTTAAGTCAGTAATTATCTGAATACATGTATATTAAATATTGTAATGAATGTAATCTAACTACCTTGCATGGGTCCTATATTTACACTATTGGTAATGGACTTTTACTTATCATCGGCCTAATTACGATCCAATTATACCTAAATATTATTGTTTAGTTGATTTATGGTAAATCGTGTTTAATGTGGTTAACTGTGTCAAGCAATGAATCAAGCATAAGTGTCAAGAATCAATGTAACCAATTAGTCCGTATGTTGATCAATTGCTTATGAATGTTTGACCCATGTCTATACTATACATTCTTTAACATGGTTATTTCTTTAGAAATTAGAACAAGATAAAAACTTGCATTTTCTTAGAAGAATATTCAGTTTTTCCTTTTGTTGTTTGAAGATTGTGGAAAGTTTTCCATTATGTATTGCTTTGGAGGAACTTTCAATTATTTCTACAACCGTGATATCTTGGCTTCCAACTTTTTAGGCATCAAAACCATAATTTCTCAACAACTTATTTTATTAGTAAATTATAGATGCATTTGATTTACAACCTCCATCAACCTACCAAAATAATATTTGATACATTTATTGTTCTTCATTTTCATTAGTTCAAATTCTCTCATCAATGTGAGAAGCCTAACAAAATTGACTCGATTCCCCTCAAATCTGTAGAACAAAATCCCATAAATTTTGAGATCTTAAAATAAATTCATGCGAACCTCCTAAATATGATAATTTTGACCATTTAACATTGGAATGATAAGGCACTGTTGGCACACGTATTTGCACCAGAATTACTTAAAAATTTCTCAATTTAATATTTTCACTCAACCGCAGTGCATGAAAAACTCCTACACTCTCTTTAGTACTTTGAATACTTAAACTCCCAAAGAAAAGACAGGTGGCTTACAACCAATTTCTAAATTATTAAAATATCGATTCTACAATATTTACGCAAACAAACAAATTATAAAAGACGCAACATTTAATATAGTAACAAAATAACTATTTTAAAATTCATTTAAAATTCATCATTGAAATAAAGAAAAATCTCATAATTCTAACCGGTTTAAATTGTTAGAATTTGTGCTTCTCTAGTGTTGTATATAGTAGTAGCACATGCATAAATCTCCTTTGTTGAGGGAGTAGTTTTTTGTTTTACTGGTCAATTATAAAAATAAAAAAAATAAAACATATTGTTTTTGGTTCGGAAGTGGGTACACATTGAGTAATATGAGATAAGAAAAAGAGTAAAAAGTTAATATTAAAGTCAAGAGTTAATTTAAGAGTTATTATCAATATTAAATGTTTTTTTTAACTATATAGGAGTATTTAAAGTTGTTCGAAAGAATTTGTAATTTTTGCTAGGAAAAATATACACAAGGAATTGTAACTTTTGTTAGAAAAGTTATAATTATTATTTTTATTTAAATTTTATACTTTTATTTGTGAGTTTTTTTGTAAAAAATTAGTTTCTATTATATTATCTCCATCTACAACATCTTGTTGTAATACTTCCTTGCCAAATCTCAAATTACCCTACTGAATGTACAAGAGTAAAATTCATCATAAATGTCTGGATAGGAGCTTAAAAAATATCTTCTGAAAATATATAGAAAGGGAAAAAAAAATATATAGGCTCTTGGTTTCCATTTTATTCATTAACTATTATTAGTAATAATTATTAATTTCGTCTTGGCTTGAATTGTTAAGTTGCTTTCTTACACAACATATGTTCCAGTATCAGAAACCAACACATAGCTATCCGACATTATCTTACTCCTGTGGGTTTGTATGGATTCATGGTCGTTGTAACCACTCCCTTTCGAGCGGGCCATTTATGTTTGTGTCATTACGAAGCACCTACCCATATTTTTTTCCCCTCTCATTTGTCATGCAACAAGGTAATTCTTGGGTTACTTACACCGGCAATGGATCGGGCGAAAACGAGATTCATTATCACATATCTATCTTTAAAGAACGACAATAAGACAAATTTTGTTATCTCATAATCATTCCAGAGAAAAAATTGATTCCCATACTCATAAATAAACTTAATGGGTATCAAATTTTTGTTTCATCTTCATTTTCACTGGACGGGTATACACTCGTACCGTACCCGTACCCGTTTTTTATTGTTTCAATGTCAATTAATTAATTTTTATAAAATAATAAAAGAAACATAATATTATCAAGTATTTAATATTAGAACGAAGTTTTTTTTAATATCAAATATTTAGAAAGATATCATATTATATATACATTTCAAATTAGAATACCAAATAAAACCTCATGAGAACTAAAACATTTATTAAATTTGCAAACCCTAGTGATTCCTAATTGATAAAATTTAAAATATTTTTAAAAAGTTATAAAAGGGAAAAATATTCATATTAAAAAATATTTTAAATGTATGTTTACTTCAATTTTTTAAATTCTAATGAAATCTTTTTTTTTATACACCAATAAAAGTTATAATACATTACTTGATCAAAATCACACAAGGAACATAGATTAAACCAATAATAATAGAATTTAGCATAAATATTTTAATCTTTTGAACATCAATATATGTTGGATGGTGATAAAAGAGATTCATAGCAATTGCATTAAATTATTATATTATAGCAAATAAATTTTATTTATACAATTTATAGTGATAAAATTACATATACAATAATGAATTAGAAAATAAAAAAAATTATATAAAAAATAACAAAATAGTATTTTACATGAGAAAAATAAACAACAATAAAAGTATTAAAAAAACGATTAAATGTGTATCTTAGAAACAATTTGAGAGACCATTAAATGAAATAACACAAAAATGTATAATTAAGGTTAAGATAAAATGAAAAATACCTTAGAGATCTAAGAAATCTTTTCGAATATCAATCAAGTCGATGATTGAGAGATAAGAAAATTGTTTTAGAGAAACAAAAAATTCTTCTAATGAAACAAAAATTAATGATAACAGAATAAATAAGATAAATTTTTAATATAATCTAGTAAATGAAAGAAAATATACAATAAATAAAAATATTAAAAAAGAGTAGAAATATTCAAATGTGAGACATACAAAATATTTAATTGACATACATAATTTGAACATAATTGCATACAAGTTGTGATAAGACGAAAAATAGCTTTGAGATGCGAAAATTTTTATTACAAGCCAAAAAATTATAAGACATAAAAAATAGAAAGTGTGTAGTGTGTAGTGTGTGTGTGTGTGTGTATATATATATATATATATATATATATATATATATATATATATATATATATATATATATATATATATAAAGTTACTTAACACACTATAAATATTTTAATAATTAAAACGGGGACAGAGATATGGTGGGGATGAGTATTATGGCGGGTATGGGGACAAGGACAGGGCGATATGTACATTCTCATCCCTATACCTAATTAAAAAACTTGGGTATTCTGCATACACATATCCATACCTAGTCAATGCAGGAATTCCTGTAAAATTGGGGATGAGTTCGGACAATAGTCACAAGACGAGTTTAGTTGCCATCCCTAACTTACATTAGTTTTAATTATGAAAATTAAAACTTCGTCAAATTTCAAAATTTGAAAAGTTTTGTATGGAAAATTTACGACAGAGGGTCTATTAAAAGTAGGGGTTGGCAAAAAATCTAATTCTCTTGATCTGATACACTTTTGCTCCAATATGATCCATTTAATATCCATTTTATAAAAAACTCAATCCATTTAAAATCCATTTTATTCAATCTGGTCTACATTTTATATATTTTTTAGATTGCATATGCATTCTTTAAATCCATATTTTCAAATATAGAAAATCCAAAATATCCAATTCAAATTTTTAGTTGGGTTGGACTAAAGGTTGAGATGACCTACCCCGATTCAAAGGTCGAGACGGACCGGTCTAGGCTGAAGGTCGAGATGGGTCAACCCAGATTGGAATTCGGTCGAGTCGACCCTAGTCCAATTTCGAATAAGTCAGTCCAACTGAATTCGACCCCGACCAAAATATGGTTGTATTCGGCAAAGTCGGCCTAGGACAAGATTTGGCTGTATTAAGCCAAATTTGGTCAAGTCAGTCCTAGTCAAAAATTGGTCATATTCAGTCGGTCGGCTCCGGCCGTATTCGGCATTGTATTTAGGTCAAGTTGGCCCCAGCTAAAATTTGTTTTGGCCTCGTCGGACCTGGCACAAATTTGGCCAAATTCGGCCCCAAACAAAATTTTGCTATATTAGGCAAAATTCAGTTGATTCACCCTTAGTCGAAATTTGGCCATATACTGGTCAAGTTCGCTCTGATCGAAATTTAACTGAATTCAATCGACTCGGTCCTGACTAATATTTGGCGAAGTTGTCTAGGGTGAAATTCGGCTTTATTTTAGCTTCGCCCTAATAGAATTTTTGCTATATTTGGTTGAGTTAGCCCTAGCCGAAATTTGGCTGAATTTAGTTGAGTCGAACCCGATTGAAATTTGGTCATATTTTGCTAACATTAGCAAGGACTACTCTAAAGGATTAGACAATTTTCGGCCAAATTTGGTCAAGTCAACCTCAACTGAAATTAGGCTAAGTCAATCTCGAATGAAATTTGGTCGTATTTGGTCAAGTCAGTTGAGGCCGAGCATACCTCATTCGTAATTTGGGTGAATTTATCAAGTCGGCTCAAGCCGAAATTTGGTCAAATTAGACCTGGTATAAATTTGGTCGTAATTCGGCCACAATTTGGTCGTATGCAACTAACTCCGATAAGTCGACCCCATAAAAAATTGGACCATTTTTTACCAAATTCCGATTGAGGCTGACTCGACCGAATTTAGTCGAGTCAGTCCTGCCTAAAATTTGGTCATATTCAGCCGAGTCGGCTAGGGCCGAGTAGGCCTCATTCAAAATTTGGTTGAATTCAATCTGCTACTCTTGGCCGAAATTTGGTTGAGTCGGCTCTGGTCCAAATTTGGCGCTATTCGACAACTTCGATCTTGGTTGAAATTTGGCCATAATCGGTCGAGTCAGCCTAAGTCAAAATTTGTTTGATTCAGTTGCAGCAAAATTTTGGCTGAATACGGGCAAGTTGGCCCCAACCAAAATTCGCCCGAGTAGGCCATGACCGTGTTCAGACGGGTCTCTCTCAGTTGAATTCGGTCGAGATGGTCCTATCCACAATTCGTCCATGTTAGCCTTGGTCGAAATTCGACCGAGTCAGCTCTGATTGAAAGTTTACCAAATTCGACCCAACCAAAATTCTATTGAGTCGGCCTTTCTCGAAATTTTGCCAAATTTGACCATGCGTACCTTGATGACACAAGCTTTAGATAATTGAATTTAATTTTTTTTTATAAAAAATAGATTATGAATTTTGAACTTGATTTAAATATTTGAATCTGGATTTAAATCCTGACTAAATATTTGAGTCTGAGTTTTAAAAAAAATCTAAACTAATTTAAAAAAAAAACGAAAAAAAGAATTTGGATTTACAATTTAATCCAATTATTTGGATATGGATTGAGTTATTAAAAGTTTAATCTATGATCAATCTTAACTAAAAAGCTAAGTTATACCATTGAAGTAAGTTCTTCCTTTCGATTATTGAAAATAAAAGATATAATTAGGAAAGAAGGTTTGATAAAAAGTAGTAAGCTATATTTCTTATCAACGAAGATTAATCATCCAAAGAAATATGGATATTTCATATTAGTAAAATAACTGCCTATACAAAATATGCACATCAATTAAAACCATTAAAGAAATAGTTATGTATCTGAAAAATTGTTTAACTATTTCATAATAAGCTGATTTCGATACATTCATTATCTTAGTTACTAAAATGTCACTATTTTGAAGAAAAAATTATTATTGATTTTTAAAACTTAGCTACCAAAAAAAATTAGTCGCTAAAAATTAGTTTTCAAGATTTTTGTAACCGAAGAAATTAGTTTCTAAATTATTCTCTAATTAATTAGTGACCAATTTAATAACTAATTATAGTTTTTTATTCATAATATTAACTATTTTAATAACCAATAATTTATTATTTTGTAAGTTGGTATTTAAATTTGTCGCTATAACGACTAACCATTTTTTGTCACTAAAATTGATTGTTAATAAGACTTTTCTTCTAATCTCCTTAGTGATTTTTTAAGCATAGTAGCAACAACTATCTGAAATAATCAATTGTAACACGTGCTAATTAATTAAACACGTTCCTCCTCGTTAATTGTAGAAACACATTTAATCCAACATTTTAATCAATGATGATAATACTAAAAACTCTAAAAATCACTTTAAAATGTTAACTAGTTTAATCTAAATCGATTTTTGAAAAATAGTTACAACGTTTCTCTAAAATAATAAATTATAACACGTGCTCGTCAATTAAACACGTCCTCATTGATTACACAAACAAATTTATTCAATTGAAAAAGACTTACTAAAATAAAATACTGGTCAAAATCCTAAAAATAGTTTGATATTTTTTTGACATAATATCCACTAATGACACATTCATTAGTGCTTATCCATTTTTCGTTAACTTGTGTGATAAACTGTGTTGTAGAGGCTCACACCCTCTAAAGAGTAAAATAGAAACAAATCATAATACTAGAGAAAAACTGTCTTAAACAATAAGAGATTATAGTATTGCAATACCATCTTGATTCTTGTAAAATCAATTATGAATTGATTTAAAGATATTTATAATAATATTATTATTATGGTAACAATAACAATAGAGGTAAATGAAATAGTAACACTATACCTTTTTAAAACTAAAAACCAAATTCACACATTTTTTAAAATAATTTGAAAGTAAAATAAAAGAAATAAAACTATTTAAAAGTTCAAATTGGTAGGACAGTTTAATTAAAATATTATATTTATAAGCCAAATAGGAAAAGTGAAAGACTGAATACAAACAAGTTTTGATTTATTGAGGTTGTAGAGCGAAAATAAAATATAAATGAGGGTAGTAAAAACTTAGGTTGTTGGTATCACATTTGTGGAAGGTATTGAAAGCGCCATATCTGAGAATGATAACCCTTGAAATACGCAGTTGGTCCTTAAAAGTAAATGAAAGAAAAAGAAATGTTGTACGTAGCTATCTGTAGAGAATATAGAGCCAAAGTGTTGGATCGTAACAATCTACCATTGAGAGCCAAAAAGGGAAGAGATGCGTCAAAAGCTGCGTGGTCCCCCGACACAGTCCTATATAGATATCATCACTGTTATCGTAACCCTGTTCGACCACCCTACCCTGCCTTGCTTTTTTTTTCTTTTTTCTTTTTTCTCTGAATTGTCAAATAACAATCACCAAACGCCATACCCACTCTCCTACATTTTTAACCTTCAATTAATAAGACATTATGTAGTTTTTGAAATATGAAATAATGTAAGGTAGACACTGAATTAAGATCCTCTTCCATTTATCCTTTTAATTATCTTAAACAATTTGTTTGCTTGATCATCTAATACTCTTTGCTTGCTTGCTCATTAGAAGATGTGTTTGATTGTTAATTGCCGACATTCTGATGGTTTATGACCTTCTTAGACAGTTCGGATAAAACTAGAAGTGGAAATTGAAAAATAATACAAACCTCTAGCTATTGTGAAAGTCATGTAAATTCCTTACTATGTTCTTCCGGTTTCAAACCCTCTCTCTATGTTCTTATGGCGTAGCATATTGTAAAAAAGAACATATTTGGTGATCCAACGCAGAGAGCATATGTGGAACTTATAAAACTTTGTTTATCACAAAGTAATTGCTCTAATAAAATGGTTGCAACATTTGTAGCGTCACGTTACCAAAATCCATGTAATGGTTATGAAAGTTGATTGAAGAAATGAATCATATTTATGAAAATAATTGATTCAATTTGAATATATCATATTATCTCATATGTTTGGGTAACTTTCAACATTCTCCTACTTAGTCCATTTATCTCATTATCAATCAATGCAATAAACTAAATATACTAAATATAAGAATATGGTGTCTGATCCTCTAAATTTGAGTGTTATCTCTCATGTATCACAATCTATCAAACTTCTCATTAAATATTCTTAACTATAATGAGTAAATCACATGTTTATTCTAGGTCAATTAAATGAAATTTCTCAAAATAAATAAATATGAGCACAACAAATAAGAAAAAAAAAATAAGAGTTTTATCAAAGTAAAATTAATGATTGTCACAACATGGAACCAAATTCCATTAGTGCTATGTGATCCTTAAAATTCTTTAGTGGCATGTCTTTAATCAAAGGATTAGAGATCATCAACTCAATTCTAACATGATCAATGACCACTTTCTTTTCTTTAACACATTCTCTTGTGGCTAAACATTTATTGTTAATGTACTTCCACTTTTATTATTCTTAGCAATAGATACCCCAACAAAGTTATCACACTATAACTTCAATGGCCTAACAATTGAATCCACAACTCTAAGCTTAGATATAAAACTCTTCAACAATATGTCATGTGAGGTAGCCTTAAAACAAGAAACAAACTCAACCTCTATAGTAGAAATTGTATTCAATGTTTCCTTTTTGTTGCTCCAAGATAAACTTTACAAGCTAGCATAGAAATATAATCAGATGTTGATTTTCTAGTATCAGTGTAACCAACAAAGTCTGAATCAAAGTAGCCTATCACCTCTAAATTATCAGTTCGTTTGTATATGTGTAAGAAATCATGTGTTCCTTGAAGGTATCTTATTCTTTGCATCTTTCTAATGGTCAACATTTGGATTTCTATGATATTTTCTCAAAATTTCAACTATGAATTCTCTTATGAAGACTTGAGCATACGTTAGACTTCCAACATCTAAAGCATGTGGAACATTTTTCATCTATTCTTGTTCAAGATTATTTTTTGGGAATTGGTCCAACTCAATGTTATCACCCTTTAAGATAGGAGCTACACTCAGTGAACCATTTTTCATATTAAACCTCTTTAAAACTTTGTTGATATAGGTCCCTTGAGATAAACCTAAAATACCTCAAAAATTTTCTCTACAAATCTTAATGTTTATGAAATAAGATGCCTCACATATATCTTCATATCAAATTTCTTTGAGAGAAGCGTTTCACCTCATATAACATTTCCTTCTCATTAGTTGCAAGCAAAATGCCATCCACACATAAAACAAGAAAGCAAATTTTTGCTCTTATAACCTTCTAGTATATACATTAATCCATGATATTTTCTACAAAACCAAATGAAGAAATAACCTCATGAAATTTTAAATACCATTGAAGCAAAGTTGTTTTTTAAACCATAGATGGACTAATTAACCTTACAAACTATGTGCTCACCACTACGAGAGAGAAATCCTTCACTTTGTTTCATGTAAACCTTTTCCTCTAAATCATATTTAAGGAAAGTTGTATTCACATCCATTTGATGTAACACAAAATAAAAATGAGCTATTAATGCCATGATTATTCGTAAAAATTATTTTCAAGACATAGGAGAAAAGGTCTCCTTGTAACTGATTATTGCCCTTTGAGTTAACTTTTTGTCTTGATTCTTGCTTTTTATCTCTTAATGTTACCTTGTGAGTCTCTCAATTTTAAAGGCCCATCTACATCCAATGAATTTTACACCATGATGTAACTTAACAAGATCCCAAACTTAATTAGACGACATTGAATTCATCTCATCTTTCATAGCATCATACCACAAATTTGAGTCCTTAGAACTCATGGCTTGTGAGAACATTTCAAGATCATTTCAAGTTCTTTGGTTCAATGATAACACAACAAGGTCGTATTCACATAGATTTGGTTTGGATAAAACAATGACTTGTTATCTATTCGAATATGTAATAAAATAGTGATAAGAGTATACATGTTTGAATATAGAGCTTTGCTTAATGATTGAAGTGATTGATATAAGAACGTTGGGATTGAACTTGGCTAATCTTCTTCTACTACATTATTATCTACTTGCTTATAAGTTATGTTCATAACTTTAGTGTTCCTAAAAGTGCTCTATTTTGTAATCCTAAATCCATTCCTGGCATCTAAGATCTAAGGTTATCAAAATCAGTGTGATTTTTTTAACCTCCTGATTGAATGACTCCTTGCATTAAGAATAAGAATATATATTCAGCTAAAGCAGATAAATCTAATCCTAGCATCTAGCAGCATTAGAAAATTTGATTAGATCTAAACTTAAAGCAGTTTCCACTCAATTTAAGTTGATGAAATAATATGAATGATCAAGTCATCAAAACAATAAGCATAAATCAAATAACTAACATGTAAATCAATAACATAAGATATATTTGAATAAATAGTAGTTCAGAGAATTATAAAAGTTAGATTCAATCCCAACAAAGAAGAGTTTAGTTGCTCACAATAATGATTCCAAATACAAGCACATCGAGTTGTCCTCCTCCTCCTATTGTTCGTCTAAACTCTATTACAAAAAGTATATAAAATATCTTAGAACTGAAGTAGACAGGTAACATACAATTTGTGTTTATAGAAATTAACGTGCAGCTCCAACTTCAAAAGTGTTGGTCAAAATGTTCCATGCCTAGGTGAGTTTTCTCCTAGCTTGAGCCTTTGATTTGATGGTTGACAATGAAACTTTTCTTCCCTAGAGGGTTTCTTTTGAAGCTTAGTTGTCATTTATGGTGCTTGAGATTTCTTTGCAGAAGGTTTCCTCGTTGAGGCTTAGCACAAACATTTGATGGTCAATAGTTGAACTTTTCTCCTTAGAGGGTTTCTTTTAAAGCTTAGCTTTCATTTCCAGTGCTTGAGATTTCTTTGCGGTGAAGGTTTCTTAATTGAGGCTTCGCACCAATATCGTCGCTCAAGTGTAGGGCTTATATTTGAATCTTTACTAAACCGCCTTTCGGTTCTCAACATCAACTTAGCACCAAACACTGGATTTCCTTGAAAACATTTGTATTAACATCACAAACACATTAGTTTTCTTATTTTCTTACTTCTATATTCTTCATTCTGTAATTTAAAGTAAATAAGGGCTTGTTTTACCTAAAATTATATTAATTCCATATATGATAAGTTTAAAAAGCATATGAAATATTAAGTAAACTAGACACTTACCATGAATTGATATATTGATCTAAGTATTCAAAATAGAGAATTCATTATACGAGTTATAAGGTTCAAGAAAATTATTTTGGATAATTAAATTCTAGAAGAAGAAAGTATTTGAATCAAATGTTTAAATCAAATAAAAATTAGGAAATGATTAATGAATGAACTATTTGATTGATTCTGAAATATTATTGCTTTAACAATTCAAATGCAAAATATTATTGCACAAAGTTTCCTTAACAGGACAATTATGAACAATCAAGCAAGAGCAAAATTCAAATCAAGTTTAAGCTCATTCGTAAAAGGAAAGAAGATATCTTAAAAAGCATCAACATATTTAGAATTGAAGTCTTGAAGACTCACTTTGAAGATTCAAACTGAAAAATCAAATTAAAGAATTTATCGAGTCATTCCATATCAAGAAGAATATGATGAAGCGCTACAATTTGAATTCTCAATAGCTAGCAAATTCTGCAACTATATAAAGGATTCGAAGTCATACAAAGTTATTTAAAAAAGATCAAACTGCTAATAGTTGTGCACTAATGTGAGCTTATGTTGTGAGAGTTTTTTTTTATTGTGCATTGTAATTGAGAGTTCATGATGTCAGGGGGAGATTGAGAAGGATACTTAGAGAGGTTCATATTCAGTGTATCTAGAGAGGTTTGTTTGTAAGTTTATTGTTCAAATTTTTTAAAGGTTATATTCATCCCCCATCCCTCCTTTCTAGAGTCAAATTACACCAGCAAGATATTTTTGTCGTCTTTATCTTTTTTACAACAAAGAAAAACATTTGTAAATCTTATGATTTAGTTTTGACTCAATTTGTTTGTAGTACTTTGGATGTTGATATTTGACACTATCTCATGGGTCATTTGTCGTATGATAAGGTGATTCTTATAAGACAAAGTTTTGTAGATATGCAAAGTAAGAAAGATTATATTTGTTGTGCTTATCATTATGCTAAGCAAAAGAGACTTTGTTTTGCTCTTAATTGTTCTCTTACATCTAAACGTTTTGGTGCCTTACATTTAAATACTTTAGGTCATTGCAATATCACTTATTTTCAAGGATATAAATACTTTATTACCATAGTAGGCCATAACAGTAGATTCACTCACATAAATCTTTTAACTACAAAATCCAAAACCAAACACAACATAAAGAATTTTGTTGATGTAACCGAAATACAATTAGAGACGAATTTTAAAATCCTTTGCACAGATAACGAAGTAGAACTTTGTATGAATGATTTTTATGCGTCTAAGGGAATTATTTACCAAAGATCCTATGTAGAAACTAAAAAAATGACACTATTGAAAGAAAACCCTAGCATATATTGTTTATTACTCATGCCATCCTTTTCCAAAGTAATTTAACCAAAAGATTTTGGAGTTTTGTTGTTACTCATGTTGTTTATCTTGGCACCCAAATGCCTAGCTTTGTGCTAAATGATCAAACCCCTTTTGAAAAATTTATAATAAATCTTATAATCTTTGCATGTTTCATGAGTTAGGTTGTCTTTGTTACCCAATATTAAAGGACGCACAATTTATTATTTACACAAACATAATTTTTTTATATATATTGTGATGTTTTTCATCAAAAATATTTTCCAAACATCTTTACTACATTAATCTTAACTCTCCTATCAATATTTACACCCACAGACATATTAATTCTATTGAAGATGGAAATAATGTTGATCTTGTTAAACAATCTACACCTATAAAGGAACCTGTCTAGTCATATGATAAAATGCATGACAAATAAGACACTTATCTTAAGCTTTAAAGTTGTTTTCTTAATAAAAAATGGCCCTATTTTGTTAAATCATTAAGCATACCTTGTGGGAAGATAAATAAAGAAACTAATGAAATAAAAATCTTTTGCAGAAGAACATGAGAAAAATGAATAATCGGGCTAAGACACACCCGAGCAGCTCAACTACAATAGTTAAAAATACATGACACACTCAAAGGTCTTTTGGTTGACCTAAAAAATGTTGTTGAGCCATACGTTTGAGCTTGAACTAGTGATGAGAAATAGTTCATGAAGAATTTGAGGCTGACATTGGTCTAAGCACAAAAGCAAATTCAAGAATGAAGATTGTGTGGTTGAGCCTAGAAAATGTGGCTGAGCATTGCCATATCAGCCTATAAAACAATGGTTTCCTCCTCAAGTTGAAATCATCAAATCTATAGAGAATAGGCCTTCATTCTCTGTAACTTTCTTTAGAAAAATTATTAGGGAGATAAACTAGAGAGAGCAAAAGGATTTATGTGTAATTATGGGTTACTCTCCACCATGAGTGGCTAACTCTCAAGGCAAGGTTGTTTACAATTGAATTTTCCCTTTCATGTTTCAATTTCTTTCTTGATTTATCTTTTGTTGTCCATAATTATTAGTTGCAAATTGTTTTGTTTATTATTGACATTTTAACTAGTTCAAATTAAGTTGGAAAACTAGTTTGAATTGTGGTCTAAATAGTTTGCCATACCTGTACTGATGCTGATTCAGTAGTCAAAGGGGATGCTGGGTAGAAAATTCTAAAGTAGTAATGTAGGGATTTATTCTACCAAGAGTTGAGGGATCACCTTGGGTCTAAATTTCCCTAGGTTCTAGATAACAGGGATACATCTAGATCTACTTAAAATAATACTTCCAGGGCAATAATTTTGGTAGACTCTAGATAAAAGAAGAGTAGTCAAAATTGAATTTGGGGAAATATAAGAGCATTCAACCTTGTTTTCTAATTATCATTACTAGCATACAATTATAAGTGAAATATAAACTTAAACGTGTAATAGTTGTGATCTAATCATTGGTAATCTTTAACAAGTCTATGTGGATACGACTTTTGAATAATACTTCAATACAATAGCACACTTGCTATGAAAGATTGTTAATAAATATTCATCAAGTTTTTGGCGCCATTGCCAGGGATTTCTTCAAAAGATTAATTAGTATTTAGATAGAACAACAAGACTACACTTAATTTGTTTGATTTTTTTTCTACTATGATTATGTTTGCTTTGTTTGCCAAGAAAAACAGGACATATCTTGCTCTTTGATCCATAAATTGAAAACATAGCAAGAAGAAATAACAGTAGGAGTATAAGGCAAAAGTATATTACAAAATTGCAGCAGCGGCAAAAGGAACACGATGAATTCTACTGCAATTCCTCAAAATTATTCAATCACCATGGCAGAAGGAGTGTAGTAGAGGAGAGTACTAGGAAACTATGCAATGCAGCAAGAGCCTCAACATTTTTCTAGTATTGTAAGGCCCACAAAAGTCATAGAAATGAAACCAATAGTGTTGTCCCTAATTTCATCCAACTAATTTGCAGGCTTAGATAATGAGGATCCTTATAACCACCACTTAACTACTTTTTATGAGTTATGTAGAACCATGGGGGATCATAGAAGAGAACAAGGAATCTGCATATTTAAGGCTCTTTCCATTCTCTCTAACAGGAAAAGCTAAGATTTGGTTACAATCACAACCAAATCAAAGCTTGACTAGTTGGGAAGATGTAGAAAGAAATTTCCTAACCAGATTTTTTCCTCCTTCCAAGTACTTGGTGGCAAAATATGCTATTGCCATATTCTCTCAAACAACTGATGAACCATTGTGTGAGGCCTGGGAAAGATTCAAATCCTTGCTAAGGAAATGTCCAAACCATGGTTTTGATATATTAGCACAACTTAACATGTTCTGCAATGGACTACGTCCACAAGAAAAAATGCTACTAGATGCATCAATAGGAGGCTCAATGATGACAAAAAGCGCTGAAGAAGTAATGGAAATCATAGAGGCAATTACTGCCAATGCTATCAAGCACATCATAACAAAAGTCTACCTGCAAAAAAAAAAAGGAATCCTTAAGCTTGACATACAATCTGCTATACTAAACAAGCTCATACCACAACAAATGGAAGGGCTAAAGAAACAAATGACAAAAATGTAGATTGGAATAGCCATAGTGCCCCTTCACTACAGCTTCTAAAATGTGATTTTTGCTTAGGAAACCGCCCTAATGGTCATTCTTCAAATGTGGAGCAAGAAGAACAACTGAACTATATGAATACTCAAAAAGGCCCAGAAAACTTCAACAACAATTACAACCAAAATACAGGGTGGAAAAACAACTAAAATCCATATCATAATTGAAGGCCAGACGCAGGATCAAATCAAAGGCAAGTCAACCCTCACACTGAAAAATTGACCAAAATGGAGGAAACATTGGCACAATTCATCCAAGTATCAACCACTAATCAAAGAACACTAAATCCTCAATAAAAAATCTTAAACTACAAATTGGACAACTTGCTAAACAAATGGCAAAACAACATGATGGTCAATTTTCAGCAAACACAAAGGTAAATCCAAAAGAACATTGTCAATCCATTACCACTAGGAGAGGAACTATTATAGATAGGAGAAGGAATTGGGGATAACTTGGAGAAAAATGAAACAGGAAAAGAGAGCAAAAAAGAAAAAATTAAGTGTGAAAAGAGTGAGGAAGAAAAAGAATTGAGAATGAAAGAGAAAAAAAAGTAGAGAAAACCCCTATAGTGAATCGGCCATACCCTCATGCTCCAACAAGGAAAGATCGTGAAAGACAATTCACCAGTTTTTTTGGAGATGATCAAGAAGCTATAAATCAAAATTCCTTTCACATAGGCTCTATAACAAATGCCTACCTATGCCAAGTTCATGAAAGAATTATTGACTAAGAAAAGAAGAATAATGGAGCAAGAAACAATAGATTTGAATGCTTGTTGCAGTGCCATCATTCAAAGAACGTTGCCTAAAAAATTCAGTGATCTTAGCAGTTTTACTTTGCCTGTAGCAATTGGAGACTTAATTGTGGGAAAAACACTACTGGATTTAGGTGCAAGCATTAACTTGATGCCCTTATCCATGCTTAAGAAGATTGGACAACAGATCTTCAACCAACACGACTGACTCTATAGTTAGTAGCCAAGTCTGTCAAACACCCATGTTACAAGTGCATTTAGTTTCGCATTTGTTTATCATGCATTTCCTGGGAAGATTGCTACGATATCAGCAAATAAGGGGTCAGGCATATTAGGAGTAGCCATCTATGATGAGGTTATAGAATTTTATTTTTCATACATAATCCTAAAATGGGGAAGTGAGACAAAATATCACATAAAAATATAACATATCTAAATAAAATAAAAATTCTTTCAAATCCATAAACTTCATTTTTATCATACTTTATTTAGACTTGGATTAACTTTGTAGTGAACAGTTAGGATAATGAGTCTCATCATGGTCAACAAAGTAACCCAAGGACATCTCATCTTGAGTAATACTTACACATTTAAATCCCCAAGGTCATACCTCAAATTACAATAATCAAGTCTTTATTTATCATAAATTTTATTTTGATATTAAACCATATAATTCTATCAATAAATAAATAGAATCAGTGCATAACTAAAAATAAATATAAATAAATAAAGAGGACTAGTATGTGATAAAAGATAAATACAAATGAATAAATGAGAATAAATATAAATTGAATAAATAAGACTAGTGCACAACTGAAGATGAATATAAATAATAAGAATGAGAACTAAATGTAAATTAGAATAAGGTTAGAGACACCTCACTTAAGGTAAATATAGAAATAAAAATAATTATGAACAGATAAAAGATAATAAAAGTAAAAAGATAAAATGATAGATGTCTCCTCCCCTTACCTTAGTTATTGTGGAATATACCAAGGTTTTATTAGGACTTCGATGATATAAATTTTTTTCTTCGTTGCTATCTTATACTCATACTACCTATCCTCTCTCTTTTCTTTTTATTTTCTTCTCTCTTATCTTAGATTGGATGAACTTACACCATCAATTCTTTTTCTGTTTTTTTCTTCCACCTAATACCTTCACCCTTTTACTCTTATTTATAAGACCTTGATTAGTATTAGTTTAATTTTAACTATATTTTACCAATGTAACATCCCATTTAACATTTATAAACTATTAAACAAAATATGGTATTTTTGATAAGAGCATAGAGTAAGATACTAATGAATAACATTAGATTACAGTTATCCCAAAATGTAAGATCAATTAAGTATAAAAGTTATACATGGTTATCTATAACTACCAAAAGGTTTCTCAAAAGAAAACCATTAAACTCCGAAGGAAACAAAAGTCTGTGCAGCAGAATCAACCATATCCTACACTAATCCTGACACAAAATCTTCAACTGCTAACACCATCCAGGTGATCATGGAAAGAGAAAAGAAACACAAGACAAAAAGAAAAGGGTAAGCTGGTGAATTTTAAAGAATCATATTAATTCACAATATAAGCGTTCAAGTCATACACAATCATGCAGATATTCACCAACAATTATTTAGAACTATGACTCAATTGATCCGGATACAAGCATTGATGTCGAGTCCTGGTAAGTTGTGCACTTGTTGTGGCATCCAATGCTCTGCAAAGTGGTAGGCAGTACCACACACAAAGAAAGTCCGTTAACACCTTTGTTCAAGGTAAAACCCATAGGCTAGGACCTCCTGCTCCTCTTACCACATGTCCCATCTTCTCTATTTGAGAAATTGATGGTCATTAGAGCGTCAGGATAACTTTTCAACCGAACTCCCACATCAAGGCTTACACTACCATAACCATAACTAATTCTCCTTGAATTAGTATCCTCATATACTCATTCATTAACTAGTTATCAACATAACATCAACAATAGTCAAAATCTTATTTAAATTAACTTAATAAACAACAGTTTAGGTTCTGATATACTCGCCTAGCGAGCACATTTTCTCACTCGGCGAAACATGCAAAAATTTCCCTTTTCGACCAACGACCAAATGGCTTGCCTAATGAGTTAATTGTTGGGACTCCAATAGAAAAATCAATTAAATAATTCACCCAACGAGAATTACTCGCCTAACGACTTCCAATTCACGAAGCCCCTGACTCTGAAATTTGCCCAACGAGAAGACTCGACTAGCGACTTGTAAAGTTTGGGAACTTCTGACTTGGAAACTCGGCTATCGAATAAAGGCTCGTCCAACTAGTCTACATAATTATGCAAAACCTATTTTCTGCATAATTCTCCAATACGAAAATCAAGCCACAACTCCAAGGAACCTTAACTAATACCAATCAAATATCAAACATTAATTCCATCATTAATATTCACACCAATTGAACTCAGATGCACATATAAAATAACAGTTATTCTCAAGTAGCAACTAAAAACCTCAATTTTCATAGCTTTCGCACAACATTTCTCAATTTAGAATTTATGTATCAAAATGCACTACAGAATAATCATTCATTTCATAATTCTAACATGTATTAGTTTTAAAAAAAAGGGATAACTAGTTTTCCTTACTTGTGAAATAGCACAAACGACCTAACTCGACTATCAACCCCTTTTAAAACTTAATAGAAACCACAATTCAACCTAAGAACAATAATAACATGATCGAATGACGTCATTAGTATCACTGATCAATAGAGAATCATGTGAAAAACTAAGATGACACATGCGAGGGAAAAATTCTCCCATGCACAAAAGATTCAATTAAACGATTGTTAAAAGCAGAAAATCAACTTACTCTATTGGAGAAATTGATCGGACAGAAATATAGAGCGCACCTTAGGGATCTCCCTAGCAGTCTCTAATCGTTAGACAGATGAACACATAAGTGAGAAATCTAGAGAGAAGGCAAAGAGTATTAGAAGAACAACTTCTAGAGAGATGAAGTGTTTATAATTAATGAAACTCGTTTTTAGATTTTGTATTTATACTTAAGTAATTTAATAATAAAATAATCGAGTTTCAATATTTTAAACATTTACTCATTCTTAGCTACTACTTTTTACGTTCTCGCAACCAACGCAATTCTGATTACGTTCATAACCAACTCTTCATTCCAAATTTTTTCTTTTTATTGATGGACATAAGGGATAAGGCTATGTGAAGCTTTATCTACTTATAACTGATATGCATATCTATAATACATATGCATATCTAAAATAAATCCTTTTAAAAAATTTGACGCAACATAATAAACATTGTAAAACTAAAAAGTAATATTACATAAGATTTTAAAATATAAAAAATAAGTTAATACCGATATTTATATTTATTATATTAATTTTAATATTTTAATTACATTTTAAGTTACGAAAAACTTTAATATAAATAAAAAATTATAAAAATGTTAATTGGTGTATTGAAGTATGATGCATATTTCAAGTATTATTTCCTAAGCACTTTCAAATTATAAACTTTAGATTATTATTACGTAGTACAATCATATGTAATTAGTGCAATTCGATTCAAAATAGTGTAATTAAGTTCAAAAATAGTGCAATTCAGTTCAAAATCAATGCAATCCGGTTCAAAAATAGTACATTTTAGTTCAAAAATAGTGAAGTTTATTCAAAATCAGTGCAATTCGGTTCAAAATAGTTCAAAAATAGTGTAGTTAAGTTAAAAATTAGTGCAGTTCAGTTCAAAAATAATGCAGTTCAGTTCTGACGTAGTGTAGTTCATAAAATAATTTAGTTTATAATAGTTCAGTTCAGTTTATATTATAGTGCAGTGCATTTCATTCCAGTTTATTTTTAAGAATAACAGTTCAGTTCATCTGAACTGTTTTTCAGTTCAGTGCAACTCATGCAAACAATTTTAGTTCAGTGCAGTTTTTGGTAGTGCAGTGCAGTTTGGTTTATTTTGCCCAGCCCTAATTGTGATACTCTTACTTCATGGAATAAACAAGATTGTGATTTATCACGTGTGACCCAACTCAGAAGAATCAAGAATTCTATAATTATGAAGAACCTTGTGTTGCTCAACTTTATGAGATAAGTATAGAGATTTCTACTTGTGACCCAGCTCGCAAGATAAGAAATTCCAAGAGAAAACTCTCTAGTTCCATAACTTTAATTAACCCTAATGTGTCACAATATAAGAGAAAAAGGAACACTCTAAGATAAGAAAAGAAGAGACAGGTTCACCGCTCGATATATGATGAACTCATGATAAGAACACAATTATATTTAACCAAAGTTATCAAAATGAGTACAACGACTCTGCTTATATAAAGAGTGTGGTGGGAAGGTATTAGGCAATCACGATGCTTCCCTAATGTTATGTCTAAACAAAACATAAAGTAAATTAAAACAAGGGCTAAGTAGTTTATTCTTGCATTGTTAAAAGCATAAATAAAATATACTCTTCTCTTTTCTTATCCCATAACATCTAGAGGGTTCTGGATGGAATTCTTTTTGTTCTTCAATTTCTAGGTGATTCTATTCCATTTTTATTTATTCTAATTGTTAGCACTCCATTTTGTAGTATTTTTTCTTTCTAACATTTAGTTTTAGTTTAATTAAATATGTTTGAGTCTTTAATTAATTAGTTTTTGTTGAGTGTTTAGGAAAATAGAGTTTTCATAAAATCGTGTTAAAAAGGTTAATTTTAAGAGTATTTTAATGCATTTAGTTTATCCTTTTTAGAGCTTCTTTTTTAATAAAACTTTGTTTGCCAGGAAACCCTTTATTTTGGATGAATTGCTTGTGAGCCCTTAACCCAATTTCTTTTTCTTTTGTAGAGAGTCCTCTCGTCAATATTTTGGTTGATGACCAAATTTATTCCCCAAATGCTTTATTAACAAAGCGCAGATGCTTGGTTTGATGTCTGATCCAAAGGCAGGCATTACAAGAAAAATCGCTATTACCTACTGCAAAAATTCGTAGATAAGTCAAAAAATTCATAGGTAATGTAATTTTACCTACGGATTTTCTACGGACAAAAATTTGTAGGTAAAATAGTCGTAGCTAACTTTACCTACGAATAAATTCGTAGGTAATTAAAACCTGGTGAGTCAAAAGACCTATTTTTGAAAATTCGTATGAAACTTCAGTAGGTACTACATATTTACGTACAAATATATATCGGTAGGTAATTGATATCGCTGTCGTTAGGCGATCAAATTACCACTACTTAACTTTAGCAACTTCAGTATTGTCAAGTTAGTAGTGAACAAAATAGTTAGGGTTAAGATAACCCTGAGTCGTCTCACAACGAATACAAAATTGATCTCAAATATTTGATTCTTAAATATGCAATTAAAACTAGCAACTATAAAAATAAGGGGGTTTTGATATGCAAAGAAAATGACATGGAAGATTGTAAACACAATAATAGTAAATAGGTCAATTCCACACTATTAATGACCAAAAATAAATTCCAGCTGCATTAACAAACGTTAGAATATCCAATAATATTTTATGCAACTAAAATCAATTTTTACGCCACTTTTACCAAACTTACTCAATAAATCCAAT
>Ga0214542_1004634_pt1 | contig 27062 bp, 13 predicted proteins | sample CNSS1metaG_FD_160096 | JGI IMG/M metagenome (GOLD analysis project Ga0214542, IMG submission 160096) | Root nodule microbial communities from cowpea collected in UCLA plant growth center, Los Angeles, California, USA - CNSS1 | ecosystem: Host-associated > Plants > Roots > Nodule | place: USA...
GTCTCAGTTTTCCCTTCTCCATCTGCTTGTACAGTGTGATAAAATATAACCATCAAAACACATATTAAGTAAACAACTTAACTCCTCAAATTAATAGTTTAAGATGTTTAAATATCATGCAAGTGTGTCATTTTCTTCTCAATTTCTTACAAAAGGACCTCAAAAGCTTGACTGTATTTAGACTGAAATCCCGGTAAAAGGCCATCCAAGTATAATTGTGATCCAAGACAACTAAATCATTCATCAAGATGCAACAGTGAATAGGACTGTTAGAGTCATACCAGTGGTTGATGTTTCCTCTCGGCTTCTTTTCATTTTTGTTTGATTAGCCTGAACATACAATTATCAAATAGCATAAAAATTAACTCTTCAATTTGTAGAATCATTCTAAATGAAACACTGTTATTGCACAAGGACAAGAAAAAATATGTTAATAGTGAGAGTTTTCTCACCCCTGCAGTGTTGCCATCACTTCCATCGCTAGAACCCTCAGTATCCACACTGTTCATATAATCATAAAATTATTCAGTTACTCATCAACTAACTAGTATAAGTCCTGGACCAAAATTCTCTTACACGGGAGAAGAGGGAAGTAGAGTTCATTCTGGTAATAATCATATAGAAGGAATTTGGATCAACAAACCTCTGTGACAGCCTGTTTTCAGCTCCAAGCTCAGCACTCTCTGCATTGCAATTGCCTATTGACATTGCAAGCCCATCAAATCCTTTCAATTTCTTCATTAACCCCTGATCAGTATTTCCAGATAATTTTGTAGGTGAATCTACACTTGAAGGAGTCCCAGCCTGCATCATTTTTCCATGTAAAAATCATCATAATTCATAGTATTCGGGAATCATCATAAGATTAGGAACTAAGAAGACAGTTAAGAGACAATCAAAACTTACAGCAGGTGGAGATGGAACTCCCTGGCCGTGTGAATGTGTCCCCTACATTATACCAATATAATTTATGAGTACATAGAAAATTTTCCAATCACGAAGGTTTGTTATTACATTAAGAAGATCAAAGAATCAAAAGGTCAATAACAGCTGAAATGCACCCACATATAAATAACATGAAAATATCAAGGAAAAAAGGAGTCACGTCTTCACATATTCCTAACCCTTAAAAGTAAAGATTTATAAATAAGTACACTTACAATAGCAACTGCAGGGTGAGTATAGACCCCTCCAGGAGGATAAAATGCTGCATAAGGGGGCCCATAAGGTGGCATCATAGGCTGGAAGAAACAAAAAGTTGGCAAATTATTCATCCCTTCCATCTAGGATATATAACAGGAACATCCAAAAAAGCATAGAAATGGTAATGGTAAAACAAAATAAATGTTTCTTGGGGGCACTACCTGTGGCGGACCCCACATGAATGGGTGTGGAGCATGACCAGAAGCCACAGTCGAGTTGAAGTATGGAGGAATGTTGACTCTTGGCCCATAATACTAATATATGGCAAAAATGGTTAGCAATTCGCAAGTGGGAAAAAAATAATAGGTTTCATCAGATCATTGGTTTAAGAATAGCTAAAAATAGAAATACATGGACTAAAAGTGTTGATTGATCAAGTGAGTTTACACTGCTACAATCTTCTATTGGGACAAAACTTAAACTACTAAATTTTTTAGATTACATTAAAGCTATTTAGCTAAAACAATGAGTTTGACATGAAGACTTGTGTAATTAAGGCACAAAGGAAATGATGGCAGGAGGTAGGTAACCTGCATGGCAGCCCAATCAGGATAGACATGAATGTTAGGCTGATTTGTCTGATTGGTCTGATCCTGTCAACAAGGTTAGAAATAAGGATTTAGGAAGACGCTTTATAAAATGTGTCCTCACACATAGTACATAAACCAGTTCTCAGCTTACAGTTGTTGCTGGTGAAGAAGGACTTCCAGTTTTAACAGATTTCCCTTCCTCACTGTTTCCCATGAGGCAATCACCAGAAGAAAAGCACCGAGTCAAATATGTCCCAACAAGTTATTCAGCTGCATTCAAAGAAGCTATGTTGTTGTCAGTAAGAAAATGTTGCAAAAAAGACTCAAATATCATATAACAGGTTCTATCTAGCAACAGTATAATATCAGTGAAAATGTTGGTTTACTCTATTAATGACTTTGTTAGCATTCAGACAACATATACTACAAAATTAACCACTGCAGTTTGACATTATGCCGGTGTAAATATTATACAGATAGCATCAAACAAATACTGCACTTTTCTTGCAAAAAATACCACGGACAAAATGAATACTCAGTCAATAAGAGAATGGTAGAGGGTCAACTATGTCTTTTTGTACCCCACAGTGGATAGAAAGCGATGAACACAAACTACCAACGCATTACATAACAAATAAAACCCAAAAGGACAATCTGAGAACACAATGACAAAAAAGCCCTCCAAATCAAAAATATTTTTCCACTCTCATGGTGAGAGAGGACTATTGAGACTCTAGAATTTGCTACCGGAACCTCCATACTTTACAGTTTACAGGCTTAACCCCTGATCCAAAATACCACCACTTCTTCCCTTGTTATTTTTTCCAGCTATTTCATAGAAGAAAACTAAATTCACACAAAAAAAAAAAATTCAAAACAAGAATCAAAACACAGAAGGCACCAAATTCAAATAATTTAGCTCATACAACACGAGATCCAGGGCATTCAAAACTCTAATCCTTTTGCTCCATTAAGCAGAACATATATTTGGAAAAAACAAAAATCACGCTATGCTTCCGTTTCTTGTTTCTATAAATTTTCTACCACCTTTTCCCTAATCATAAAACTTCAAACCCAAAAATAAAAATCAAATCTTTCTGAGCTAGAATCACAGCAAATTCCACGTACCTGATACCTGAAGGGATTAAGATATCAAACTCTTAACCAAAACAACGAAAACGTAAATCCCAGAATGAAAAAGCGAAAAACGAACAACAATTGGCTCTGGGGGTTGAAAATATCCTGAAATTAAGGTTTGGAGAAACAATTCCGGTGGTTCTCTATCTACTTTCTCTCTCTTAAAAAACGAGGGAAAGAGCTTGCTTGGGTTTCAGAGAGAGAATGAAGGGGTGGTGAAAAAGAAAGAGAGGAGAGAGAAGGGGCTATGTCCACGTCACCATACACGTGTCGTACACAGAAGCTTGCGTATGCCTACGCCGTATATACGATAGGTTGGGCGAGTGTGGTGGTTGTTGAGGTGGCCATTAATTTATTTCAGTGTCATCGCCATCGTACACGTGGTCATCTCTTGTGGGGCCCACACTAGTTTATCCGTCATGTGAGCTTACGTGTCTTTTGGATTTTAACACTTTTTTTATTAATTAATTAATCAGAAGATATTTAGTATTGCTAAAATTAATAAATATAGTACTTGATTGCAATTATCTTTCTTTCGAAAATGTTATTAAAATCAATGCTGATGTAATTGTACTGTTAATATTTTCTAAATAACAACTAACTGTTTATATTTATCCAGTGCAGGTATAGAAAAAGAAGTTGCAAAAAAAAAGTAGTATCAAGATATATTGAATAACAAACAAATATTTAGAAAATATAATTTTAATCAATTTGCTTGCATTTAAAATCTATATGCTATAGATTCTTTTAACATTTGAAAAGTGTTTCTTAATTCATTCTTTGAAACATGTGTTTTACTGTTTGTTAAAATATACTTTTATATTTCTTTCTTTTTATTTAACAAGTGTTTTTGCGATTTAATAATCTTTAATACATAGTGAGACATATAAGGATGTGAATTAAAAAAAATTATTAGAAAATATTTTTTCATTAACAAACCTTCTAAATGTATTGCTTTTATATTGATTGAATATTTTTACCATAATGTTGTTACGTATTATTTGTTCTCAATATTTGGTTAATTTGTATTTTTACAAATTTTAATCAATATAAAAAATATGTTAAAGAGTGAGATTCTAAAACCTGCTAAAAATTGCATAGATTTAAGTGAAAGAATAATAACTAATTAAGTCTTTTGGTAAAATAAATAATTATGAATATAGTTATATACATTTTTTAATTGACACATAGGACCATGCTAAATAAAACGTGCTGGAGTGGAAAAGAAATCTCTGTAGATACTTAACTTTAATTTTTGGGTGTATTTTAGTTAAGATTTGATTTTAATAATCTACTATAATAAATATGTCATTTAATTTTATATTAATAATCTTTAAATAATATTTTTTATATTTGATTTTATTTTTAATGAAACTGATTGGTGTTTTCTTGAAAGAAAGTCTATGAAGTAGAAATCTGATTAAACAAAATTTAATGAATCTTTCAAATCCACGAACAGCTGTTCATCCTTTACCCTGCTGACGCGGCATGTTTCAAAACCCTAACTTACTTAATATATATATATATATATATATATATATATATATATATATATATTATAAAATATGTTTTTAACTAAAAGAAACAACCATATGCTTTTTTTTTTCCTTAAATTTTATTGTGCAGGACTCGTCCGATTATAATTAGTATAAGATAAAGGGTTATTTAAGTCAATTAAAATAATATTTAAAATGCAAAATTATCAAATAGTTTGTATATAAGTAATTTAGAATTCAGTTTTAGCTAATCATATTTATTCTTCTCTATTTTTTTTATAGCCTAAGCCTAATCTTTGGTTTGCTAAGTGGCCTATGAAATATGTTTCAAAAATTGTTTCATTAATTGGATATGAAAAATAGCGTAGAATGAAATATGAATGAAAAAATGCAATGTGTTGAATAATTTGAGTATATAAGCATACAAGTTTGTTAGCTCCACTTTTTTTTTATCCAGTTATATTTCTAACTAAAATTACAAATATATTTGCCGTCAACAATATGACTCGTTTGTTGAGAGAGATTGTATTTGATGTAATTTTATCTATTTTTTGTATCATCTGGAAATTAAATTATTTTATCGATAAGTGGTCTAAAATATAAACTTTGGAATTGATTTATTCAAATAAAGTAATAAATAAAAGTATTTTAAAATTTTAGCATTTCACAGATTTTAAATTTAGTCTGAATGAATCTGATGTAGACATGAATACTGGGTACTCAATGAAGTACATTGTATAAATATGTTTTTGTCCAATAAATTTTAGAATTAGTTTAATTTTTAATTTTGGATTAATTTAGTCATTCATCTTTCGAACAATATAAACAATTTAAACATAATCTTAAAATGTGTATCAAACATCAAATAAACCTAACAAAAGTTGATTAAAAAGACTAAATTCACTTATTTTGAAAGATGAAAAATTAAATTAATCTAAAATTTTGAAATTGACCAAAAACATACTTTAACTCTTATCACATTAGTCTTCAAATGAAAATACTACACGCAAAATAATTGTGACATTCTATATTAATATTCAAATAAAAATGAATGTCAATTTAAAAAAATAAATAAACATTAAAATTAATCATTTTAAATAAATAGAAAGATTAACTCTGTGTTTGGATCCAGACCCAGACTGTCGAAGATGGAAAGTTTAGGAAAAAAAGTTAGAAAAATGATAATTAAAATATTAATAAAATATGAAAAATGAAAAGAAAATTGTGTCACACTTACTTTTCAAAGATGAAGAAATTTGCATGAAAAGTAAAAAATAATATATTATAGGTAATAGTTAATAATTTATTTATAATTTTAAATATAAAGAATAAAGTAATATAAATAATAAATTGTAATTTTTAAATAATAATAATAAATTTATAATTTTTTATTTATTTAAATTAATTTATAATATTTTTTTCAAATTTATTATATCAATTAAATCAATCACATTATTCACAAACTTTCATACACTTTTTTTTTATTTTCCTTCATTTCTTATTATCATCTCCTCAGTCCAAAAAATCTCATCTTCACCTTTCTTTCTTCTTAAATCTTCTTATTTTCACTCCTTTAAATCTATCATCTAATCCAAACCTGAATATATTTATTTTAATAATACGTTTTATAGGATATTAGCTCACTGAAATGTCAAAATTTACAGTGATATTTATTATAAATTTTATAAAAGAAATAATTAAAAAATAACTGTTATATAAGTATTTATCTGTATTCAAGAACCAAACACAGTAAAAAAGTGCAGTGGCAGGCACATCTTGCTTTCAGATGTGGAGAGCACTGAATGTATGATGCACGCAGCTGCAGCTTTCATTTCGTCTTTTAGGCACCAATTTCACCTTACATTTCTCATGTCACATCCTTCATCATCCCACTTTTTTTTTTATTATGGAATTTTATTTATTTATGCAATATATATAATAAATATTTTCATGAAATATGTTTTAGTGTATATTTTTAATATTTAAATTAATATGAATTGGTTTATTAATAAAAAAACATTTTTTCACATAACTTATATTTTTTATTTAAAGCAAAAAAATTTAAATGTTGGTTTTATGGTGTAATTTCTCTAAAAGATTTCTTTGGTCATTTGATTTCTTATTTATTTTTTAAATTATGTAGTATTCATAATTTTTAATACATGTATCTTATTGAGTAATTTACTGGATAGATAATTAATGAGATGAGATGTTTAAATTTCAAACATTGAGTTTGTATATATTTTTGAAATATTTATGAGAGTCGAAGGAAAATTCACTTATAAATGATGTTTTGGAATCCATATTGTATTGTAGGAAGAAAGAAAATAATAATAATTTAATATTAATATAATAATAGGAGTAAAAAGTACAAAGTGAATAAAAGAGAGTGAGAGAGACCGTCTTTCATTGTTATCTTCCATTATTCTCCTCTTGTATACACAAGTCTCTTGTCCTCTTCTCTTTTTTTTCAAATTTTTTCTTTTATTATCTTTCGTTTAAGAAAATGATACATTGTTGAGTAGGTAGAGTTTGGAGGAATAATTTTGCGACAATTGAATTTTTAAATAGAATAAATTTCTATTTATTCTATTTAATTGTTTATTTTTATTTTTATAGTGTTTTAATCATATATTTTAGAAGGGATATTCGATAATAGTGATCTATCAATTCAATTTATCTTATATTAATTTTTTTATCTTATTTAGATACTTTGAAATATGTTTATAGTTGGGAGTAGCTCAATCTTAAGTTTGGAATTTAGTTTGTAACAAGTTGTTTGGAAGACTTTCATATTCAATGTAAATGTTTGTATATTAGTATTCTAATTATAATGTATGTTACTAGTTATGTAATGATGAAATTAATAGTACAATATCTACTAATTAGGGTCGCTACACATATCATTAAAAAAATAACAAAAAAAAAGCATAATATAATATATAAGAGTGAATACAATTTTTATGAGATTCTATCTTGATGTAGGAGAGATGGTGTTTTTTTTTTAAGTAGAAGTTAAAATTGTATTTAATGTTAATATATAAATTAAGATTTCATTGTTTAATTATTTATTTCTTAACTTCGTTATCTTTCTAAATTATTTTTCTCAAATCCTCTTTTACTTCTCTTTAGTTTTTCTTTAGTTAATTATCGTATATTTGTTGATCCAAGAGTAACAATGAGACCTTAGTCAGATGCCGATCAATTTTGATCAATCAAGAAAAGTAAGAGCAAGTTTTTCTCTTTCCTCAAATCGCAAAGTCCTTTTTTCTTGTTTGTATATATGAATCTATGCTAGACTAAGTTCATAGATTGGGTTCATATTAATATATTTGATATATGAATAATATATCCTAGGTACAAGTTAAGACTTTTCTAGATTTTTTAGTTCTTCGAATAATTTCTTAAACAACACGATAATTAAGATAAGGGACTAATACATTGATTATATTTTAGTTAACATCGGAGTTTATCTGAATTTGTATCTTAAGTTGATGTTGAATGTTTTAAAATGAGTTGAAAGTTCAAATTTATTTAAAATGTGAGGTTTGTAGTGGTCATTTTTAATTAAGAGTTACCTTTGATTCGTCTGCATATGAGATAGTTCTATTTTGATGTTGTAAACATCTCAGAATAAATGTTTCAATTAAATTGATTAAAAATTGAATGAACATGATGAAATATTATATATTAAATTATTTATGGTATTTATTTCATAGAATGTCAAGTTATGATGATATCAAATTTGATGTGATGAAGTAATAACAGTTCTTATGCAATCACAAGATATTTTATAGATTTTGAAACATATTACCGGGTAAAATTAGAAAAATTTAATGATTAGATTCTTTCATTTTATTTATATTTTCTCTTTAAGTCGATGATTTTCAGTTTAGTGAAAGTGAGGCTGAGATTAGACTTTTCTTGTTGGTGTATTTTGTTTAAGCAATAGTTAGTCATTCAAAACATGGTGATTTTTATTAAGCAACAACTAGTTTTTTTTTTTATATATATATATATATATATATATATATATATATATATATATATATATATATATATATATTATGAATAAAGTTACAAATGTTTTATGATGAAAATGTAAGATATGAGGATCATAATGTTTATATTATTGATCAAAGTATTTTGTGTACATATTTAATTTTTTTTTAGAACACTAAAGTTAAGAGCTTAAGTTGATTTTAGACAAACCAACCATAAAAAATAATTGAAATTGTGATGATTTTAAGAAAATATTATATTTTGATTTTGATTTTTTGACTTTTATTCTTCAGAGACTTTTAATTTAATGTGAATTATTGACTTGTTTAAAAAATATATATACATTAATTAATAATTCATAATTCATAATAAACTACATAAAAAAATAAAGAATGAAAGTAAAAAAAAAAATGGAAGTGATATTATTATTATTCTGAATTTTATAATATCTTAGAGCACATTAAGGTATATGCAATTATTGATGTAATTTGTATTATGACATAAGATATAAGATGTAATTACCGAATTGATATTTACACACTTAACGAGAAAAAATATGATAAGAAATATTTGGTTATAAAAACTAAATTATAGTATGAATATCATTAAAAATATGTAACTAGTCATATCTAACTTCAATAATTAAAAATAACATTTATTAATCTTAAAGTAGAATAAAATAACATATTTTAATTGGAGGACCAAAATAAACATTACCCTAATTTAAACTGGGAAAAATATACTTAATTTAAATATAAATTATTCAACTTATTTGTAAAAAGAAAATTATTGAAGGATTATCTTAAAGATTGATATAAAAAATAAGATAGATTTGAAAATGATATGCAAGGTGGTGGGACCTAGTGTGTGGTGTGGCACATTATCTTGCTCTGATGCATCTCATCTCAATATATATAATAGAAAAGGATAATGAGTGAAGGCACACTCACACCTGTCACAAAATCTCTTGTGCGAAAAAGGTAAGGCAGGTGTCAAAAATTATGTTAATTTTTTATGATAATTTAAAGAAAAAAAACGTATTTAATCTTATAATAGTTTTTAATAATTATATATTCAGTACTTGTTCCGATAGCGACAAATTAAAAACAAATCTTTCTATCATGTTAAAAAAAAAATAGAATTCATTTTTTAAATGACATTTTTATTTTTTTAGAGATAAATGAATAAAGATTTTTTTTTATAAAAAAATTTACTTTTACCTGTAATATTAATGTTTTAATTTCAAATTAATTAGATTAAGAGATAATATTGTATAATAAAAGTCGACATTCTGAGAGCATATTATTCTTAAAATTGTATTAAGATCATTCACAAGTTACAAAAAGAAAAGTAGAAAAAAAAATGTTATTGTGCTGAAAGATGAAAAATAGAATACTTATTTAAAATCTGGTGATAAAACTGTTATCTTTAAAAATAAAAATGATATCTTTAATGCCTTGAAAAAAATTCCTTTAAGAAAAATATAATTAAAATCTTTTTTATTCTCGCTTTATCATATAAAATTAAAAATACTATAATTTAAAATTTTACAACCTGTGCTATTAAAATAAAGTAAATAATATAAATTAGATAAAAAACGTTTTTTTTTTTATCAGAAAAGAAAACGTAAGGGCTTGCTTTTCGCGTGTGAATAAAATAGTGCATGAAATATAATGTAAGTGATAATTTAATTTGGTTTTATGTTTAAACTTTAAACCCATTAATTATATTTTCCTTCCTCCACCCCAGAGAGATTAAAATCTCTTCCTCCTTCTTCGAATCCTCCCTTCAAGATATATGTGCATATGGATTGAGTTTTTTCGCATGAGTTTATATACGGAGTTTATTGGTAGTTAGATTTTATTATTCAAGCGATTAACGAATTTAAAAAATATTTTATTTCATTCTAAATTTTAAATCAAATTATGATTAGACGAGTGATTTTAGGTTGTAGAAATTAGCTTGCATACTTATGATATTTGGTTACCAATTTATAATTGTTGAACAAACGAAATTAAGAATTTTTGTGGTAATAGTGTGAAGTTATATATAAAATCCTAGAATTTTGGTATTGGTGTAGATTTAGTTGATTTTTTGTGTAATATAAATTATGTTAATTAAATGGTATAATAGATTAATAATGATACTTCTTAATATGGCTATACATTATTCCATGTCAATATATGTGAATATGATTTCGGTATACCATTATATCTTTATATATGACCATATTAAATTGTAAATGGATTTAGAAGAGTGTAATACCTCAAATAAATTGATCAATACATTTTAAAATATGATTATATTTGTATATTATTTCAAGTTGTGGAATTGTAAATTTCTCAAGTTGTGGAATTGCTCGTTGTTTAGGATAAAAACAGTCTACAAGTCAAAAAAATTGAGTTAGGTTAAGCAAAAGGTCAAGATGATTAGGTTTGGACGAAGGTCGAGCTGAGTTGGTTGGACGGTCCGAGAGTAAGGTCAAGTCGGGCCAACATAGGAAGAAGGTCTAGCTAGGCCGACCTAGGAGGAAGGTTGAGCCCAACCAACCTGATATGAATGTCGATTAGGGCCAACCAAGGACGAAGCTTGAGTAGGGTTGTCCCGGAATGAATGTCGAGCCAGATCGACCCGTGATGGAAGTTGAGCTTTGTCGGCCCGGGCCGAAGGTCGAGCAAATAAGTTTGATCTGAAGGTCGACCTTAGTTGGGTCGGTCTAATATAAAGGTTGAGTCGGGCCGAGTTGAGATGGTTCAAGCGAAAGGTCTAGTCGAACAGGGCCGGATTGAAGGCCACCTGGGTCGAAGGTCCAACTGGGTCGGCTTAGGTCGAAAGGCGATGTAGGGCTGACTTGGACCGGCTCAAGACAAAAGTCGAGTCGTGTCGGACTGAGCTGAAGGTTGGGTCGGGTCAATCAGGGCTAAAGGTTGAGTTCGGTTGGACCAGGTCGAAAGTCGAGTTTACCTAGTCGAAGGTCCAAAGGTCAAGTTTACTTGGCCGAAGGTTGAGGATTGAGCGGAGGTTGGTCCTGTCCAAAGGTGTGGTTGAGCCTATCTACGTCAAATCGATCGAGGTCAAATATGCTCAGGTCGAACCAACTGAGGTCAAATAGACTCGAGTTGACTTGAACCAAAAGTCGAGACGAATTGTTCCGAATTGAAGGTCAAGTTAAGTTAAATTAGACTCAAAGGTAGAGTTGAGTTCACATTAAATATAAATTAAATTGATTTATCCAAAAAAAAATTAGAATCTAAGATATTAAAAAAATTTCATTGAAACAAATTATTTAATTAATCAAAAGAATTCAAGTAATTCGACTACTAAATATTTCAATTTATTAAAATTTGTTAAAATCCCTCGTCAAAAACAATGTAAACGAAATCAATTTTACACACAAAACATAAAATTCACCAAGCATGATCAATTTAAGAAAAAAAAAATTATAATGTTAAAAAGTTGTATTTCTTGACTTTATATTAAATTATTAATATTTATATAAATACTATTTCGAATATATCTTGCAAATTGTTGTTGAATTTTATTAGCAAAATTGTTGATGTTATTGAATGAAAGGTGGACAGTGAGGAAGGCATAATATAACCTTGTATGAGTATAATGTGTATTGAATTATGAAATGAATGGATAATATATATCCAAACTTTTATTGATGACCAAATCACATTGAAGGTAGTCTTAAGTGGTGAAAAGTGGATGAAGACTCTTATCACTTATCATATAGTGAAAGGGACACTAAAAACTAAATGAGTGTGTAAGGAGCTACCTTCATGGAGACTTTGAAGTGCAACAAAATAGAAAATCAAATTCAATGATTAAGTATACAATAATATATTATTAATATTGGTCTTATATATTCAAATTCAATACAATCTTTCAAAATTCATATATAATAATGTCTTATTTGTTTTATGGTGCTTTTGGTAAATAAGTATGATAACCTTATTAAATGAGTAGTAAAATTTTCCTTAATAATAATAAAACTGTAAGACTTTTATTATTATTATTTTTTTGTGTATGTGTTATCTTTGAATAGTGATCATATTTTTTACATGGGAGAAGATAATAGTTAAGATATTGGACCATGGTCATAATAATTGATGAGGATATATGTTTCAAATTTGTTTTTATTTTAAATAATTTTATATTTAAACTAATTTTATATCTTCTAAATATTAATAAAGAGTTGAAACCATCATTTCTTTTTCAATTTTTACGGTCAATCTTATAACTTCAAAGTAGCAGAGTTAAACACAAATTTAATTACTTCAACAACATGTTAATTTTTTATGTTATTTTTCCAGTTTTAAAATTATAAAACAAAAGAATCTAAGCCAGTTAAAAACGCATTGGAATGAGCCATGAGGATTTGAAATTAATTTTTATTTTAACTAATTTGACGATATTTTAAAATAAAAAGATAAAATTGTTAAATTATTTATATGTAAGTGGGATGTCGGTGAAGGTGGTCCAGTCAAAAAGAGAGTGGTGACGTATGTCTAATGCGTTGTGAATGAATGATTGATACGATGGAAGTTGTTTGTTGCGTACCCAACTCAACACATTTTTTCTTCGTAAACATTCTTTTCACACCAAATCTGTTTTCTACCCCACCAATATCAATATATCAAAATAAGTTTACTAATTTTCCTCAAATCCTTACATTTTAATTTTAAAAGATAAAACAAGAGAATTAAACGAGCAAAAGATAAGTAAATGATTAAAAATTAAACTTTAAACATAACACAATTTAATAAAATATGTTTATAAAATCAGGTTTGTATTATATATATATATATATATATATATATATATATATATATATATATATATATATATATATATATATAAATGACAAAAAGACTCGTGATCTCGGATATTCGCGAATAAAACCTGTGGCAAATAGTTAGTATCCGCAAGTAGCGGGTAGCGGATATTTTAATATCCGCTTATAAACGGGTTGGGTGCAATATCATACTATCCATACCTGCGAATACCGTTATCCGCAAAAAAATTAAAATTAAAATTTAATTTATATTTTATTAAGTTAAATTTAATTAAAATTAAAATTAGCCGTATATTTTATTATGTTAAATTTAATTATAATTAAAATTTAATTTAATTTAATTTATTTTAATTTAATTTTTTATAATTTTATATTAAAAAATTTTATAAAATATATTTTTTTAAAATATTTGTGGGTATCGGATATCTATATGTACCCACAAATTTTAAAAATATCCGCATGTATTTTTAAGCGAATATCCGACAGATAAATAGACTAGTAGCGGGCATTTTTCTTTTGCAGGTCGGATTACGGGTAGACACTATCCATATCCAACCCAACTCGTTGTCATCCCTATATATATATATATATATATAATGAAATCACAAGTTTTAATTGATGTAAGAATTTTAATACATTCTTCTCGTACCGAAATATATAGATTTTGAAAACTAGACATAATGAGATTTTAAGTTAATTTTATATCAGAAATCTTATATCGATTAGAGATAAAACAATCTATAATATATAAAGAGTGAAGAGTACAAATCAAAACTTATAAACTTATTTTATAAAATGAAGTTAAACTTAAAATTTATTTTTTATCATAAATAATTAATAAAGAAGCTTTCGATAATTTGTATGAAATTATAAACTAAAATCTTATTTTGTCACGGTTGTAAAAGGAAAGTATAGAGTAATTTTGATATTCGTGTGTTTGTCGAAGGAGAAAACGAAAATATAAAATATGGTCATTTTGTTTTTAGTTCAGAATAAATAATGAGAACTTTATTATATTAATTTCTTTAAACACTTGACGATAAAATATATAATTTTCTTAATTTTAAAAGATTTTAATTGTTTGTAATGAAACCAGTAACATCCAGTTTTTTCTTTATTTATTAATTTACAAAAAATAAAAGTAAAATTTTTAATTTATATTTAATGTTGAAGTAATTTTGTGGACAAAATCTAGTGACAATTTTAAATTTTGTTCTCTTAAACTCTTGAGAGTTTTTTTTTTTTAATCAGAAGTTCCAATTTACGTGACAACAAAATTTAAAACAATCTAATTTAATCAAATTTTTGCTTTTAATAAATTTTCTTTTACCTCATGTTGCATTTTATTTTTTTAGTGAAGCTTGCATGTACAATTTTTATTAATTACTGATAAGATTTAGATGGTGTTGGTGTATGGCCGGGTACATCCCGGCCCAATAAAACAGAAATGGCCGAGATCACTCCGGCCCAAGTACGAGGCACATTCGTTGTGGTCCAGTCACTGGGGTAACTGCTTTTCACCTTTTCTCCAACATAACACAAAGGGTCCAATAAGTGTGATGGCCGGATATATCTCGGCCCCTTTTGGCCGAGTGCATCCCGGCCCAAGGGAGTGGCAGATGGAACATACGATTATGGCGCAGAGGTACAAAGGAGCAGCGTGCAATCTCAATAAAAAAGGAAGGAGTTGATATTTGGCAAAGTACAGACGGGCAAACCCCAAAAAAGGAAGGAGTTGATATTTGAGAAGTACAGACGGCCAAACCCCAAAAAGGAAGGAGTTGATATTTGAGAAGTACAGACGACCAAACCCCAAAAAGGAAGGAGTTGATATTTGAGAAGTACAGATGACCAAACCCCAAAAAAGGAAGGAGTTGATATTTGAGAAGTACAGACGGACAAAACTCAGAATGGAAAGAACTGATCTTTAACAAGACCAGCCAATAAGGAAAGAACTGATGCGTGCAACCTCAGTCGGAAAGGGAAAGAATCGATACTCGAATACGAACGGCCCGCAAATAATAATAACAGGTCCATTAAAAAATTAGTATAAATTAAGGCCTAAGTGAACAGATAAAGGTACACTTTTCTGATTAACCTACTACTACCCATATCAATCACTCTCTAACTTGAGCGTCGGAGTGCCTGCAGGTACCCCCACCCCCGGAGTGCAGACGGCAGGGAGATCCAGGAGGAGTCCAGGAAGGACCAGGAGGAGGTTCGACACAGAGGGTTCTTGAGATCGTCTGGTTCCGCACCGAAATAGTACCGATCAGGTACAGACGGAATATATTTACTTTTGTTAGTCTTCATATTTAGTAATTAGTTTGATTTTGTAATCATATTTTATGGGAATAAATTAGTCTTCATACATAAATGATTTAATTATGCATGTTTATTTAGTTATTTATGTTTATGTTTTATAAGTGAGTTTTAGGTTACTTTAATTAACAATTGTTTTGAATTCTATGTAGTAGAAACATAAAATTTATATTTGAATTGAATTAGGTAAAAATTGTTTGTTTATTTGATATATAGTGTATGGAGTTTGACTTAAGCACCATAGTATCTATCAGAATTGGACTCTCAATTAACATTAAGTGAATGTATTTAAATTTCTTCAAAAATATAAAATTCTTATATGTGTTACGTAAATAACCAATATTTACACATGCACGTGCCTTGCACATGTTAGGTTTCCTTTATAAAATACACACGCTAAGTTTCTGTATGCAAGTATCAGTGTAATAATATGAATTGAGGTTCGGTTTACAAACTAATGATGAATATATAGGTTTTGCGATGGTTAAAAACTTTTAAACTATTTTACGATATTATTAAATGAAAAATTCTCTTATAGGATATGATATTAGAGTGATAAAAAAGAGACTAGAGTTTGAAGAATAGATATTTTAACATTTTGTTTTTATTAACTATTATATTCCTATTGCAACATTTAAAGTAGTTTTTTTAATTAATTAATTTTATGACATGTTTAAAATTTAAAGAAATCGAGTGTTTGATACAAAAGATATTTATTGAAAATGGAGAATTTAATTTGTCATCTTAACTATATATTTTTTTGAATTGTCTTAAAATACAAAATGATATTTATGACAATTAACATTAATTAAAAAAATCTAAATATGACGCTACTTTGTTAAAGCTAAGATCACATAAAATTTTAATAAAATTATGGCTCAACTCATTCTATTGAGTTAAAACAATTATTTCTACAAACGAGATATTTTACTTTGGAATGAGAAATTAAGAATCAAAAGAAGTGAGAAATTGAAATGATATTTTAATTTTAATAATATGAAACCAGAAATGATGCTGCGTTGCATGTGAGTGGGCCTAGTGGGGTGTGACGCGTGCATTAAAGGAAACACGTCGATAGAAACGCTGACCGTTGATTCTGTGTGGAGATGCGATTTTTGCGGTGGATTTGCGCTGTGACGTGTTTTCTTTTCTCTTCCAATGCCTTCCTTTTTCGCTACCGACAAAATGACGTGTCCCCACATTCACATGCCCTTTTCTTTACTACCTACATACGGTGGGGCCCAATCCATCTTTTATGGACCATTTTACCCTTTTGTTTTTCCATGTCCACATTTTCAAATATGAATGTGGTAGCATAGTAATATTGTCTGTTACTCTACCGTACAAGAGTACATTTTCTGTGCTGAGTTTTTTTTTTTCTAATACTGAATATTAAAATTTATTATTTTAATATTTTAAAAATAATTGTAATATATTTTAAAATTTTAAAATTAATTATCATTAATATATTTTAAAAACACTACAGGAACAACATAAAAAAAATCAATAAAAAATTTAAACTCGTCGAACAGTCATCCAACAAACATGACTCTTATATCGACTCCTTCAAGAAAGTAATTTCACATATTTAATTTGAACAATGATAACGATTTTAAAATAATTTTATTAAAATTAGTGTACCTAAATTTAAGGCTGATTTTAAGATTGACTTTGACAATTCACTAAATTAAATTTGCCTTTTCTAGTCTAACTCATTCATTTTTTTTAATCAGGTTTTGATCAGTTAACTCACGGTATTAGTAAAACAAGAATTAAGGTTAAGCCTAGGTTGCATTTTTTTTTTTTTAAATAATAAGGTGGATGTTTTTCGCTTGAGTTGTGATAGTTTTTGGAGTTCATTTTTTTATTCAATGGAGATAGTGTGTGAACTATTAGAATTAAAAAGTTATCTGTGTTCACGGAACGTTATTTTTACTGATCAAGCATTATTTTAAGGAAAATAGATCGAAGTAAATGTTTTTGTCATTTTTTTACCGAAAAATATCATAAGAATGTGTAGATTCTTGTTAGAAAGAGAAGAGCGAAAAAATATAACAAATTTCTATGAAAAAGATTTTACATTAATCAAATACATTATAATAAACTAAATTTATTCTATTGTATTTAATACAAATACTTACTAAAAACTGAAAGTCAAGTTTGTTGATAAAGTTAGATCACACCTTAGATAGGTGCTGGAATTTATTATTAGGATTAGTAGTACCACATTTTCTTTCAATGTTTCAATTTTTTATTTTTAGAAAATATTATTTTTATCATTTATATTAACAATGTTTCATTTGCTTGTAGAGATGTAACTATTGAGATTCATGTTAACAATAACACATGTAATTAAAATAAAAATTTTATTATCAGAAAATCTCTTATTAATGATTAATTTTAATAAAAAAAATAATTTTAAATATTAATTTATAAATTAAAATAATTTCTAAATTGGTCATTAGAATGAATTAATTTATAATTTGATTATTACATGTGAAAGTTTATTTTCTATTTTTTCTATAATATCTTTTTAACACCTTAAATTAAGTAAACTTTTATTTTATTCCTCTAAATTTTAAGAACAATCTTTTAATCTCTCAAATTTTAAAAATAAATTTTTAGTCCCTTCAATATAAAACTGATTTTTTTTTTTTTAGTTTTAAATATAAAACTGATATGTACTTTTACTTTTACAGTGAAAAAGGTGAACTAAAAACTCTAATTGATCCTTTACGTCAATATTGACCCATGACATCTATGATGATTATTTTTTTTTATTTTAAATTTTATGAATAGATTTAAGTAATGAACAACATGATTCCCAGAAGAAACTAAAAGTAACGTATTGAATAATATTTTAAAATAAAATTGGATACCATTTTAAACCCCGAAATCTAATGAAAAAATTAAATAAAACGGTTAAAATTCGTTGAACAATGTTAACTCTAAAAACAAAAATAAATTATTTCCAAAATAAAAGACTTAAATTTCTAAAATGTTATTTTATTAAATTAAATTATAGAGAGGCAATTGACCCAATTCTCCACGTAGAATGAAATGGACGAACTGTCTTCTCCTCAAGAAAAGAAAGTCTCACTTATGGAGTTTTTCCATTGGGCTAGCTCGGCCCATCTATTCATGGTAAGTAGATAAAACTACTTTTGTCACTCTACCAAACAAACGTAATCATCACTCCAAATATAAATTAAAAATTACCTCAAAATACTGAATATATATATATATATATATATATATATATATATATATATATATATATATATATATATAAAATCGAGATGATCTCAGATTAGATAAAACAACATCGCATAAAATAAATTAACATGTCATTAAATAAATTAATGAAAGTAATTATGAATATTCATTACAACTTTCATCACGCACATATCTATCTTGAATGTTGAAGTGTTTTTTCAGACACACCACCCTCAGATTAAGAGAAAATTTTGATTCATAATAATAATAATAATAATAAAAGATAAATTTCCAGAATCTTCTTAGAGTTTTTGGATGTAAACTTAATATATGTTACTAATATCACTTTTTTTTTTCAAATTAGTGAATGAACATTTATCATTCTCAGAATTTATATATATGAGATCATAAAATCGTGATGAGAAGTTATTTAATAAACAAATATGTTAAGTGAAATCCAAATGAAACATAAAAAATAATAATGAAGCTAAAATCGTGTCAATTTATATTTATGTGTTTGGTTGAATTTGTAAAATAACAATAACTTTCCCAATAGAGAAGTAGGTTGAAGTGTTGCTACATGCATGCAATAACATATGATAGGAAATCAACCTATTTTAAATTCTAAAGCATTTATTGTGTTTGTTAATTAGTTAACATTAGTTTACTTAATTGAATGTTTTAGCATCGAATACATAGAAAAGAAAATGACCCTATGCTCCTATAGTTTTATAAATGTCCTTATCCTTAGCTCCTTTCAGCAGAATTAGATTTTGCGACAACTTTAAAGCTCATAGTAAAAAATGAGTTATTTCTAGAATCATATGAATTTGTATGTCGAAAGCTTTTAGCCTTTTATATGCTTTGTAGGCAAGTTCATCTTCCATAGGTTTGTTAAGTAGTCACTGTTCTAATAACCTATTCAATGTTTTGGCTTTATCTTCAGAAGCATTCAGTTCCTATAATATGGGTCTCCCTTTGCTACCTTTATCAAAGTGAAGAAAAAAAAAAAGAAAAAGAAAAATGGGTACCCTTAAGGTGTCCAAAAGTTCATGCACATTTTCAAAATTCTTAGTAATTTGCATGGTGGCATTTTCTTTGGTTGATTCAAGTTATTGTAAGTGTGATTTTGGGGGCATCTTCAATTTTGGGGATTCAAATTCGGATACGGGTGGGTTTCATTCGGCCTTTCCTGCACAACCTGGTCCCTATGGAATGACTTTTTTCGAAAAACCAGTTGGTCGTGCTTCTGATGGAAGACTCATTCTTGATTTTCTTGGTAATGAATCAATTCTTATATTAATATTTTGCATCGTGTTTTTCTGTTTTTTATCATTGATATGTTATCGGTTATAAATTAATATACCTTTTATTTATATATATATATATATATATATATATATATATATATATATATATATATATATATATATATATATATATATCAGAGTGGTTTTATATACAATGATTTCAGCTTAAAAATCTTAAAATCATAAATTTATGATTCCCGGTACAAATCTCTCGTGCCGAAGATATAAGATAAATTTATTATTTTGAGTATAAAAGGATAATTTGATAGTAGTCCGATATCGAATGATATTATAGGTTTTAGATGACTTTAATCGATTTAATTAGTCGGATAATATTATCGGTTTTAAAAATGTATCGAGTATCAATTTTTGTAAAAATATTTCAATTAGGTCTTAGTAAAAAAAAATTATTAACGTTGTTAATTTTATTTATGACTTTTATCATTAAATTTTAATATATATATATATATATATATATATATATATATATTTTATTTTGTAATTTATTTTAAATATCAATACAGTTAACCGTGTTAATAATTCTTTTTTATTCTGAAAGAGACCTAACTGAGACATCTTTTTAAAAGCTGTGACTCAATTGATATTTTTTTTAGAAAAATACCAAACTGACGCATTCAAATGAAAGGATGAAAGTGGATACCATTAGACTAATTAAATCACTCTAATACTATCTTAACACATCAGTGTAAAGATTTACACCTATTTATAAAGTATAAATTTATTTTATCTTTAAACGACGTAAAATCTCCACCGTAACGAATTTCTAAGAAGGCCAATTCTACGGAATAATATTTGATATTGAACATGCAGCTCAAGGTCTAGGACTTCCATTTTTGAGCCCATATCTTGAGTCAATTGGATCAGACTATAGCCATGGAGCTAACTTTGCATCTTCAGCTTCCACTGTGATTCCTCCCATTGCTTCCTTCTCTCATAGTGGGCTCAGTCCCTTTTCCCTTTCCATTCAACTCAACCAAATGAAGCAATTCAAAGCCAGAGTTGATGAATTTCATCAAATAGGTACACACAAAACTGTTACTATAAATTTATATTTATTTTATCTAATAATGATACACTCACCTATGAACCTTGCTTTGCATGCACCACACAGGAACTACATCATCATCTGGTATTCCTTCACCAGATATATTCAAAAAGGCCATTTACATGTTAAATATTGGCCAAAATGATCTCACTTCCAAAATAGCAGGCACTGGTACTATTGATGGAGTCATGGACACCTTTCCTCAAATTGTTTCACAAATTAATGATGCCGTCAAGGTTTGAAGTACATTCTCCATTTTATGCAGTAACTTTTTAGAAGACTTTCGTGTGTAATTTTGATTCATGTTAACAATTTCAAAGCTGAGTCTAAATCCCACATTAATATGAGTTGATTGAGAAAACTTTCAAAATTGAATTTGGAAGAGATTTTCTACATTGATTTTTCTTTCATTTTCTTTCATCTTATCAATACTTTGCTCTGTTTTCTGTAACATTATTTGTATAAATTTTTTGTACTCATAAAATTTGTGTTTTTAGGAGCTTTATGCACAAGGGGCACGCACAATTATGGTATTCAATCTTGGTCCTGTGGGATGTTATCCGGGATATTTGGTGCAGCTTCCTCATGCTGTTACTGATTTTGATGAGTTTGGATGCATGGCTTCATACCAGAATGTTGTAAATTATTACAACAAATTGTTGAAGGATACATTGAGCCAAACCAGACAAAGTTTACCAGATGTTTCCCTCATTCATGTAGACACTTACTCTGCTTTGTCGGAGCTCTTTCACCATCCCACACTTTATGGTACAAACACATTCCCTTCATTTATTTATCTCTTCAGTTCTTCTAACTGGGGATTTCAAATGGTTGAATAGCATTACCAAGTTTTATATGCTGCAATTATACACCATACATGCTGATTTAACATGTGCAACTTTGGTTTATGGTTCAAGTTTGTCTTTTTCTTTGAACAGGGTTTAAGTATGGTACCAAAACATGTTGTGGACATGGAGGGGGTGACCACAATTATAACCCTAAAATTTTGTGTGGTAATATGCTAGCAAGTGCTTGTGCTGAACCTCGAGAATATGTGAGTTGGGATGGGATCCATTTCACAGAAGCAGCAAACAAGATTGTTGCAAATGCTATTCTAAATGGTTCTCTTTTTGACCCCCCTTTCCCTCTCCATGAACTTTGTGATCTACAACCTATTGCTTGATCAAGTGCTTGCAACCAAAGCTCTTTCTTATGTAGCAATTTAACTATTTTGCAATACTCAGCTGTCAAATTGTTAAATAATGTTTCGATTTATGGGGTGTTGTTACTTTCATCCTTGTGTGTTGCAGTTCAATAAAAAACATGGTACTTATTGGTAGCATTACTGTTTGGAGAAAAAAACATGTTATCATATAAAGGTTGGACTTTGGTTATATATGGTATCTGATATGAACTACTCTGCTTCATGTTATGCAGAAAAATGATTAACATCAGAGTTTATATGAGTGTGCTGTAGTGCTTTGATTTGAGTTCCAATAAAAATTTCTTAAGGTTTGAGTTTTAATGATTCTCACTTTTATTGATTTAAGAAAAACTAAAGGGTGTAAGACAGAAATCAAGCTACACAATGTACTTCGTGTTCAAATATAGACAACAGAAGAGAATACATATTCCTAAAAAGAAACTGAAGTGAAAAGAAAACATGAAATAGAAGTGCTATTAACAGCTATGGTGGTAACTACATGAATATAGGATAGTTTCTGTTGTTGTTGACTGAACAATTGTTTTGTTGATAAAGGATAACATTTATGTACTCATCCGTTTGCACAAAGTATCACAAGTGATATTAATGCACATTTTAATTCTCAAGGATTGGTTTGGTTCTGAGCGATGAAGCTAATGGTAATTTAGTTTCTCCAATCCAGAATGTGTCAAAAAGCTCTTCCCCAGCTGAATTTTTCTCCATTTTTCTTATTTTTCTCCTCTTGATCTCCATAACCAAAGCTAACAAGATCAAAGCCAAAACAACCAACCCAATGAAACCTATTACAAACCCCAACACCCACCATGTGGCAAATCTCTTGCCATGAGTGTGAAGTTCATTTGGAAAAGGAATTACAAGAGTGTAATGTCCTTGTCTGTGTACTTCACAAACATATGGCTTAGTCATGTTCTTGAATTTCACCAACCCATTATCAGAAAACTTAGCACAAAGAGGAGTGTGATTTCTCCCACGTTCATCAGCAAGAGGAAACCAAATTTTGATGGGATCACCATGAATGGCAAAGTTAATCTTCTGATCCACCAATGCTGACTCTGAAGAACTGTAAGCCATGACACCAAAAACTGGAGCCACCATTGTGTGGTTAGGCACATCGTAGTAATGAGAAGAACAATTACCTAAGTTTTGATACAAAATGGCTATTCTTTTGTGGCTTGGCCGAGACATGATCCGTGGCGGAAGGTTGAAGAAACTGTAGTTGGTTCCTCTTGACCATAAAGAAAAACTGCGCAATCTAACGACTGAAACTTCCATACCTGTTAAGTTTGAAGGAAGGGAAACATTGTAGAGAACACCTGTTCTAGGATTTTTTATCCCTTCATTTGCTTGCATGCGAAGAAAGGAATCCAGTGATTTACGATCAGAATAAGTGTTCAAGCCTTCAACAAGAGATGATGAAAACAAACACACAATTACCAATGTAACTTGCCACCATCTATGAGGCCCCATGAATGTCACCCCAGAAGCCTTCTTTTGTCTCTAATGTTCAATTCTCGAATGATTTTCAAGGAAATCCATGCATGCACTAAACCCATTGAGGCTCTTACGATGCAGTAGTAATTTCACTGCTCATCAATGGAAAAGGATGAGTTTTCTCACTACCAACTTTCTTTTCCTCTAATTTTGTTAAAGATATAACTAAATGTAACTCACAATCAGAATCCTTCCCTAACCAAGTATTATGCCAAACTTTGGTTGAGAAGCTACATATAATATAACAGACCAGAATCTGTTTACAACAAGACTTGGTTTCTTCTATTAACACATAAGAAAACATGTACAAGGTTCTTTGATGATGTGATGCAAGACACACTATGGATTTGGTTGAGAAGTTACATCTATACCATGTTATGAAAATGATTAGGTTCCAAAGTGAAACAAGAACACAAGTCTGAATTTTTCAACTCTTGTTATATGTATGTGGAGATCTATTGGAGTTTGTTGTGCCTAGAAATGAGAGGTGTATGTGGAAGAATGCGGGTGTAGGGAAATTAATGAGGCGATGAAATATGAGTGAAAATGTTGTGTTGTGATGACATTGGTCAAAGAGAGAAAAGGGAAAGAATGAGTTGGTGAACACATGTGCCAACCAGGACTTGGGTGTAACAGTCTGATACAATACATGGGGCGGAAGCTATGCAACTCCAATGCCTATTTTAGGTAACAAATTAGTTTGAGTTTTAAATTACTACTATTATTCTCATTGATCTAGTGAGGTTAAACATATTGTTAATTAATTACTGAGATGACATTCTTTAGGTAAAATTTCAGGTTTTAATTTCCTGATAGATAGAAAAGAAAATGGTTAAAAAGAGGTTTTCTCTTAACACATTAAAATTAATCATTACCAAAACAGTGGATGTTTATAAAAAATGTTTTTTTAACAAATTCTATAACTAAATCTTGTTCAAAATATAAGTATTACTAGTATTTCTATCGAATTTTAAAATTAAAAATTATAGTATATTTATTAAATTAATTTAAAATTATAAAAGTATAATTAAATTTAATATAAATTTTATTTTATAAAATTCAATAATAATATTTTAATTGATTTTATAATAAAAATGTATTTAAGTTATTTATATGTATTTTTAATAAAATGTATTATATATAACTATTTTAAATAATATATTAAGATTTAGTTAATTAAAATTAAGAAATCAAATTTAATTTTGAATGAAATATTGAGTAAAAAATATAGAAAAATATAATAGTTGTTTCTCTAATAATAAAAATGATGGACGATATAGAAATTGTTGAGTAGACTTAATAAAGATACAAACATTAGACGATACAAAAAATGTGAAGAGTAAACGATATAAAGCTACAAATGATAGATCGTACATATAAATGTAATGTTTAATTAGTCAGATAGTACTCACTTTCTTCAGATGTGTGTCAGTTTGGTACTCACTTTTCAAAATTTGTCAATCGAATCCTAACTTTTGAAAAAATGTCTCAATTAGGTTCCTTTCACTCTTGTAAGTCATTTTAAAATCGATACCATTAATGACGTTAATACTTTTTTTCTCAAAGGGACCTGATTGAGACATCTTTTCCAAAATTAGGACTCAATTGACATCTTTTTAAAAGTGGGTATGAAACTGACATATCCAAACAAAAGTAAGTATTATCCGACTAATTACACCTAAATCAGTGGCGGATCTTGACCAACATTGTTGGGGGAGCCAAAATAATACATCCAAAATTTATACCTTTAATTATTAGCATTAATACCGTAAAAATGAATATATAACTTAGTATAACAATAAGCTACATCATTAGCGGGGAATCAAACCACACCTAAAATCCAAAAGAAAAATCGATGATAACCAAACCACACTTAAAATCCAATTATAAAAAACACATAGTACAATCTATTTTCTTCTATGTTCATAAAATAAAAAATTAATATACAATAGACTCATTAAATAAATTATTAAACTAATATTTCACTATCAAGTGAGACAAAAGATAATTACATTTTTCTTTATTTCTTCAAGAATAGAAGAGAACAACTAAGATACGAGAGCAAAAATAATAGATCTTTTTTTCTTAGAGAAACAAAAGAAAATAGACATATAATGGAACCACAATTAAAATCTGATTATAAAAAACACAAAGTACAATATTTTTTCTTCTATGTTCATAAAATAAAAAAATAATATAAAAGAGGTTCATTAAATAAATTATTAAACTAATATTTCACCATCGAGTGAGACGAAAGAATTACCTTCTTCTTTACTTCCTCAAGAATGGAAGAGAACAAAGGAAAAATAAGAGCAAAAATAAAATATTTTTTTCTTTTCAAATACAAAAGAAAACGAAAACATGTAAGAATGAAAGATGAGAACAATTTGTGAGAAACTCAAAATATAATGAAAAAAATAATAAAAATATCTTGATAAATCTTTTTATTCTTTATTATGTATGGTTTTATATTTTATTATTTATTACCATTAATTATTATTTTTATAAAAGAAAAGAATATTTGATTTAATATTTATAATAAAAAAAATCAAAATACATAATATCTATTATAAAAAAAAATAAAATACCTATCATAAAAAAAAATTCTAATTTTTTGGGGGGCCATGGTCCTCCCCTGCTACCATTATCCTCCGCCACTGACCTAAATATAAATAGTAGATTCTTGAAAGATACAAATGTTAGACTGCAAACAAAATATAAATAGTAAACAATCAAAACTTACAAAATGTAGACTATGTAGACAAATATAAATAGTACACTATGCAAAAATACAAAGGTTAGACGTTTGATAAACTCTTCTATTGGAGTCCTTTTTTTACAATTTTTTTGGATTTTGAATTTCACATTTTAACTTTGCTCCCATATTTCATAGCTTTTAAAATTTAGAATTTAAATTCAAACTTTATTACTATATATTTTGAATTTCAAATTTGACAATATATATCCTAATTTAGAAAAAAAATATTGAAATCGACATTATTAGTGATTTTTATATCTTTAAAAATTTTAAGAATGTATAATTTTAACTTGTAATGATATACCAATGTCTATGTTATAAAAATTATTTTTTAAATTATTGTTTAAGTTTGTGTAAAATGTCAAAAAATATGTGAAAAATATTTAAAAATTCATATTTAAATTTTACAATTATTTATTTATTATTTTACACCATATTTTAATTATTTTTACTATTATTATTATATTAGGACTAATATGTTAATATATTATTATATTATTAAAAA
>Ga0214542_1004635_pt1 | contig 27060 bp, 28 predicted proteins | sample CNSS1metaG_FD_160096 | JGI IMG/M metagenome (GOLD analysis project Ga0214542, IMG submission 160096) | Root nodule microbial communities from cowpea collected in UCLA plant growth center, Los Angeles, California, USA - CNSS1 | ecosystem: Host-associated > Plants > Roots > Nodule | place: USA...
GAAGCTAATCCGCTGGTCCATCGCACAGCTCTCTCGCCAAGGCATCGGCTGATCCTCCCAGCCGATAGAGAACTGTTACCCATCCATCCGGTCTACTGTGTTACCCATCTATCCGGTCTGGACAGCGTTCGACCCTCCCCCTCCAGGGGAGGGTAAAGGCACGCATCGCCCTCTTGGGCCTCGGTTGCCGGAACTGCCTCCCCCCGCTACAACGGCCTCGAAGAGGATCACACCATGTCCGACATGCGCTTGATTGTTGCGGGAGCCGGCGGCCGGATGGGCCGGGCGCTGGTGCGGGCGATTGCTGAAAGCGAGGGCGCCGTGCTGGCCGGCGCGCTGGAGGCGCCGGGCTCCGAACTGCTCGGCAAGGATGCCGGCGTGCTCGCCGGCCTGCCCGCCAACGGCATCAAGCTCTCCGCCGATCTCTGGGCGATATGCAAGGAGGCCGACGGCATCCTCGATTTCACAGTGCCTGCGGCGACCATCGCCAATGTCGCGATCGCCGCCGAGCGCGGCCTCGTGCACGTCGTCGGCACGACCGGCCTGTCCGGCTCGGACAATGCCGTGATCAAGAGCGTCACCAATCGCGCCGTGGTGGTGCAGTCGGGCAATATGAGTCTTGGCGTCAATCTGCTCGCCGCCGTGGTCAAGCGCGTTGCCAAGGCGCTCGACCAGAGTTTTGATATCGAGATCGTCGAGACCCATCACCGTATGAAGGTCGATGCGCCTTCGGGCACCGCGCTGATGCTGGGCCAGGCCGCAGCGAGCGGCCGCGGGGTTACTCTCGATGACCATTCCGAACGCGGCCGTGACGGCATCACCGGCGCCCGTCGGCCGGGCAATATCGGTTTCGCCTCCTTGCGCGGCGGCACCGTGGCCGGCGACCACAGCGTCACCTTCCTCGGCCCGTTCGAGCGCCTGACGCTATCGCATCAGGCCGAGGACCGCATGCTGTTCGCCCATGGTGCGCTCAAGGCGGCGCTGTGGGCGCACGGCAAGAAGCCGGGGCACTACACCATGGCCGACGTGCTCGGCCTCGACGATATCTGATCCAATCAAGCAACGGAAAGCAGTCAATGAGCGAACGCCTTCTCGTGCTCGTGCGCCACGGCCAGAGCGAATGGAATCTGAAAAACCTGTTCACGGGCTGGAAGGACCCTGACCTCACCGAGCTCGGCGTGAAGGAAGCCAAAGAAGCCGGCCGCAAGCTGAAGGCACAGGGCCTGGTGTTCGACGTCGCCTACACCTCGGTGCTGACGCGCGCGCAGCACACGCTCGATCTCATCCTCGCTGAGCTCGGCCAGGAGGGTCTGCCGACTTCGAAGGACCTCGCGCTCAACGAGCGCGACTACGGTGATCTCTCCGGTCTCAACAAGGACGACGCCCGCAAGAAATGGGGCGAGGAGCAGGTGCTGATCTGGCGCCGCTCCTACGACGTGCCGCCGCCCGGCGGCGAAAGCCTGAAGGACACGCTCGCGCGCGCGTTGCCGTACTACGTGCAGGAGATCCTGCCCGGTGTGCTCAACGGCAAGCGCACGCTGGTTGCCGCCCACGGCAACTCGCTGCGCGCGCTGATCATGGTGCTGGAGAAGCTCTCGCCCGAAGGCATTTTGAAGCGCGAGCTCGCCACCGGCGTGCCGATCATCTACCGCCTCAACGCGGATTCGACCGTGGCCTCGAAGCTGGACCTGGCGGGGTAGACTTTGCCGCAAGCGCGGTGCCGTAGGGTGGGTTAGACGGCGACTGCCGTCTAACCCACCACTTCTGTTCTGCGGAAACCAGAGAGGTGGATTACGCTGCGCTAACCCACCCTACGAAATCCTACTGCATCTTGCCTACTGCAGCCCCAGCTGCCCGGCCTCCCAGCCCAGCATCGCCTGCTTGCGGGTGATGCCCCAATGATAGCCGGTGAGCGTGCCGCTCTTGCCGAGTGCGCGGTGGCAGGGCACGACGAAGGAGACCGGGTTCTTGCCGACGGCGGCACCGACGGCGCGTGAAGCCTTGGGATTCCTGATGTTGCAGGCGATGTCGGAATAGGACACTGCGCGGCCCATCGGAATCTTCAAGAGCGTCTCCCACACCCGCACTTCGAAATCGGTGCCGATCAGCACCACGCGCAGCGGCTGATCCGGCCGCCACAATTTTGGATCGAAGATGCGCGCCGCGAGCGGCGCGGTGCCTTCATGATCTTCCACATAGGTGGCGTTCGGCCAGCGCCGCGTCATGTCGGCGAGCGCGATCTTCTCCTCGCCGTGATCGGCGAAGGCGAGGCCCGACAGGCCGCGGTCGGTGGCGATCACGATCGCTGTGCCGAACGGCGAGGAATGGAAGCCGTAGCGCAGGGTGAGGCCGGCACCGCCGTTCTTCCATTCGCCCGGCGACATCGCTTCATGGGTGACGAAGAGATCGTGCAGCCGGCCCGGCCCGGACAGGCCGGAGTCGAGCGCCGCGTCAAGGATGCTGGCGGAATCCCTGAGCAGGTTCTTGGCGTGATCGAGGGTGAGCGCCTGCATGAAAGCCTTCGGCGTGATCGAAGCCCAGCGGCGGAACAGATGGTGCAGCTCATCCGGCGTGACGCCAGCGGCATCCGCCATCGCTTCGATGGTCGGTTGCGCGCGCCAGTTCGCCGAGATGAAGGCGATCGCCCGCCGCACCGAATCATAGTCGCGCAACGCGGCGTTCTGGGTGCCCGGCCTGGCCAGGCGCTGGTCATGTATCGCAAGGGTCATCATGACCGGAAATGTAGGGGAGGCGCTGGCGCGAAACCACCCGATTTCCGACTGTGCTCAGGTCGCCGGATGATAGGTCGGGCCACGCCGCGCGGCGTTGAGAGCCCCCACCAAGGCATTGTAAAAGCTGGCCTTTTCTGCCGGCCCGAGAAAGCCCGCGATAAGCAGGCGGCGGCCGCGGGAGATCAGATAAAGGTGCTCGATGCCGTATTCCTCATCGACCTCCTGGTCGAGCCGGACCCAGAGCGGATTGAAGGTCCATTCGGCAACCTGGCCACGATGGCTGACGCGTCGCACCCGCAATTCCGACGGCGTCACCACGATTTCCTCGCTGGCCCGTGCGGCGCGAAAATTGACCTTGAAGGCCCACCAGATCACCAGCACGTCGAGACCGAAGAAGCCGAACACCGGCCAGGCGCCCATCATCAGGAAAGCAAGGCCCGTGACGAAGCCGACGGCGCTCAGGAACAGCATCACGGCGAGAAAGCCGGTGCGGTTCAGCGAGCGGTGCGGCGTCAGCAGCGCGGAGAAGATCTGAGGCTCGTCCTCGCTCTCGGATCGCGTCCGCGCAATTTCGTTGCCTGTGCTCATCGTCCATCAGTATATCCCGATCATGGCGAAAATCACCCTTAAGCCGGTCCCGCGCAAAGCGGCGGTGCCGAAGAAAACGGCAAGACCGGTCGCGACCAAGCCGAAAGCGCCCGCGAAGAAATCACTCAAAGCCACAAAGCCGTGGACGCCGGCCGAGGTCCACGAGGTCTTCAGCCGCTTCCGCAAGGCCAATCCGGAGCCCAAGGGCGAGCTCGAGCACGTCAACCCGTTCACGCTGCTCGTCGCGGTGGTGCTGTCGGCACAGGCGACCGACGCCGGCGTCAACAAGGCGACGCGTGCGCTGTTCGAGGTTGCCGACACCCCGCAGAAGATGCTCGATCTCGGCGAGGAGCGCTTGCGCGACTACATCAAGACGATCGGCCTCTACCGCACCAAGGCCAGGAACGTGATCGCGCTGTCGGCCAAGCTGCTCAATGAATTCGGCGGCGAGGTGCCGCGCACGCGCACGGAGATCGAGTCGTTGCCCGGCGCAGGCCGCAAGACCGCAAATGTCGTGCTCAACATGGCTTTCGGCGAGCACACCATGGCGGTCGACACCCATGTCTTCCGCGTCGGCAATCGCACGGGCCTAGCGCCCGGCAAGACGCCGCTCGAGGTCGAGCTTGGCCTGGAAAAGGTGATCCCGGCCGAGTTCATGCTGCACGCGCATCATTGGCTGATCCTGCACGGCCGCTATACGTGCCTCGCGCGCAAGCCGCGCTGCGAGGTCTGCCTGATCAACGATCTCTGTCGCTGGCCGGAGAAGACGGTGTGAGGCAGCGCCGCCCCGGGCGCCGCTATCGCACCTGCCGCGCCGGTTCGATCAGCTCGGGCCGCGGGCCCGACAGGCGCTTGTGCATGTGGACCATGAAGGCCATGCCGAAGATCGGCGTCGCCAGATTGACGATCGGGATCGAGACGAAGGCGGCGATGAACAGGCCGGCGGTGAAGATGGTCGCGGCATTGTCGCGCCGCATCGCCTTGGCCTCCTCCGGCGGGCGGAAGCGCATCGCGGCGAGCTCGAAATATTCGCGGCCGAGCAGCCAGGCGGCGGCGAGGAAGAAGATCAGGAAACCGGCGCCGGCGAACAGCACCAGCGGCAGAGCGGCGAGATAGACCAGGATGGCCACGAGCGCGGTCTTGATGCCCTCGAGCATCGCCCGGCTGAACGGCAGTGCCGCGCCCGGCCGCTCGGCCGGATAATGCTCGCGCTCGACGATGTCGGCGACGTCGTCGACGAACAGGCTCGCCACCAGCGAGGTGATCGCCGGCATCAGGAAGATGCCGCCGAACACGATGCCGAGACCCGTCGCGATCGAGACGATCCAGGAGAGAACCTCGATCGAAGAATGCCAGCCCGGCCCGAGCAGGCCTTCCAGCCACACCTCGCCGGAGGTCGCAAACCAGCTGAGCAGCCGCTGCAAGCCGATCGCCAGCACGGTGATCAGCACCAACGCGAGCCCGATCGACCGCCACAGGATCGAGCGCATCGGCGGCGAGATCAATTGCGACAGCGCCTTAATGGCGGCATCCAGCATGGGGGACCCTCTGAAACAAACACCTCGCGAGAGGTAGACACCCAATGCGGCTTCGGCAAGGGCGGCTTTCTTACCCTGCCCTGGAGGGGGAGGGTAAGATTCAGCCTAGTCGTGTCTATGCCCGTGCTTGCGCGCCTTCGCCGGTTTGCCATCCCCCGTCGGGATCATCACCACGCGGCCATAGCGCACGCCGCGTTCGGCGATGATGTGGTCGGCGAAATGTCTGACCTCGGAGGCTGCGCCGCGCAGCGCCGTCATCTCCATGCAATTGTTGTCGTCGAGGTGGACATGCAGCGTCGCCAGCGCGAGGTCGTGGTGGCCGTGGAATTCCTGCACCAGCCGTTTCGACAGATCGCGCGCCGCGTGGTCATAGACGTAGACGAGGCCGGCGACGCATTGGCCGGTTTTCGCGGTGTCCTCGGCGCTCTGCTGCAGGCCGGCGCGCGCGAGGTCGCGGATGATCTCGGAGCGGTTCTGGTAGCCGCGTGCTTCGGCTGCGGCATCGATCTCCGCCAACAGATCGTCCTCGATCGTGATCGTAATCCGCTGCATCAAGTCATCTCCGCGCAGGTCGCCGAATGAACCCGTTTTACACGGATTCTGCGACGCTCACAGCCGCGTCGCACGCAGCCGCAGCGCGTTGCCGACCACGCTGACCGAGGACAGCGCCATCGCCGCCGCGGCGATGATCGGGGAGAGCAGCAGACCGAACGCCGGATAGAGAACGCCGGCGGCGATCGGAATCCCGGCGGCGTTGTAGATGAAGGCGAAGAACAGGTTCTGCCGGATGTTGCTCATCGTCGCCTGCGACAGTTTTCGCGCGCGGACGATGCCGACGAGGTCGCCCTTGAGCAGCGTCACGCCGGCGCTCTCCATCGCAACGTCGGTGCCGGTGCCCATGGCGATGCCGACCTCGGCCGCCGCCAGTGCCGGCGCGTCGTTGACGCCGTCACCGGCCATGGCGACGCTGCGGCCTGCCTTCTGCAGCTTGGTCACTACCGCGCTCTTCTGGTCCGGCAGCACTTCGGCCTCGACCTCGGCGATGCCGAGCCGGCGCGCCACGGCCTCGGCAGTGGTGCGGTTGTCTCCGGTCAGCATGATCACCTTGATGCCTTCCGCCGCGAGCGCCTTCAGCGCCTCCGGCGTCGAGGCCTTGACCGGATCGGCGATCGCGAACAGGCCGGCAAGCCGGCCGTCGACGGCCATGTTGATCACGGTGGCGCCGTCGCCGCGCAGCCGTTCGGCTTCGGCGGCGAGCGAATGGGTGTCGACGCCGATCGACGACAGATATCTGGCATTGCCGAGCACGATGGTCTTGCCGTCGACCTTGCCCGTCGCGCCCTTGCCCGTCGGCGAGTCGAACTGCTCGACCTGGCCGAGGGTGAGCTGCTTTTCGTTGGCCGCGCGCACGATGGCGTCGGCCAGCGGATGCTCGCTGGCGCGCTCGACGGTGGCCGCCAGCCGGAGGATGTCTTCTTCCGCGAAGCCGGACGCCGGCGCGATCGTCACCACCTTGGGCTTGCCTTCGGTCAGCGTGCCGGTCTTGTCGACCACCAGCGTGTCGATCTTCTCCATCCGCTCCAGCGCTTCGGCGTTCTTGATCAGCACGCCGCCTTGCGCGCCGCGGCCGACGCCGACCATGATCGACATCGGGGTGGCCAGGCCCAGCGCACAGGGGCAGGCGATGATCAGCACGCTGACCGCGGCGACGAGGCCGAAGGCGAGCCGCGGCTCCGGTCCGAACCAAGCCCAGGCGGCAAAGGCCGCGACGGCGATGACGATCACCAGCGGCACGAACCAGCCGGAGACCTGATCGGCCAGGCGCTGGATCGGCGCGCGCGAGCGCTGCGCATCCGCGACCATCTGCACGATCTGCGACAGCAGCGTCTCGCGCCCGACCTTGTCGGCGCGCATGATGAAGCTGCCGGACTGGTTCAGCGTGCCGGCGATGACTTTTGCGCCAGCCTCCTTGGTGACCGGCATGGATTCGCCCGTCACCAGCGATTCATCGAGCGACGAGCGGCCTTCGAGGATGATGCCGTCGACCGGCACCTTCTCGCCGGGACGGACGCGCAGGCGATCGCCGGCGTGCAGCGTGTCGATCTCGACCTCGTGCTCGCTGCCGTCGGCGTCGACGCGGCGCGCGGTCTTCGGCGCGAGCTGCAGCAGCGCCTTGATCGCGCCCGAGGTCGCATCGCGGGCGCGCAGCTCCAGCACCTGGCCGAGCAGCACCAGGACGGTGATGACGGCGGCCGCCTCGAAATAGACCGCCACCGCGCCCTCATGGCCGCGGAAGGTGGCGGGGAAGATCTGCGGCGTGACCGTGCCGAGCACGCTGTAGACATAGGCAACGCCCGTGCCCATCGCGATCAGCGTGAACATGTTGAGATTGCGCGTCAGCAGCGATTGCCAGCCGCGGACGAAGAACGGCCAGCCGGCCCACAGCACCACGGGTGTTGCAAAGACGAGCTGGATCCAGTTCGACAGGATCGGATCTATCCAGCTGTGGGGGCCTGCGAGATGGCCGCCCATCTCCAGCGCGATCGGCGGCAGCGACAGCACGCCGCCGATCCAGAACCGCCGCGTCATGTCGGCGAGCTCGGGATTGGGGCCGGTCTCAAGGCTTGCGACCTCAGGCTCCAGCGCCATGCCGCAGATCGGGCACGTGCCCGGACCGACCTGGCGGATCTGCGGGTGCATCGGACAGGTGTAGATCGTGCCCGCGGGCATCTCCGGTTCGGGCGCCTTGTCCTTGGCAAGATACTTGGCGGGATCGGCGGCGAACTTGGTGCGGCAGCCGGCCGAGCAGAAATGGAAGGTCTCGCCGCGATGTGTGATGCGATGCTTCGAGGTCGCGGGATCGACCATCATGCCGCAGACGGGATCTTTGACCTTGCTTGCGGCGTCGCTGTGATCATGGCCGTGATGATGGTCGTGGCCGGCATGACCGCCGTGGCCGCCGCAGCATGAGGACGCCTCAGGCTTGGCCGCCGGAGCTGCAGCTTTCGTGGAACAGCCGCACCCGGAATGCGTTTGCGCGCTGTGACGATGCTCGTGCTCGTTGTTGTTCATTGCCATGTTCGGCCCTTGCGCCTGCTCTTGAAACCCATACCCGGTAGGGGTATATAGACCACATGCGCAAGGACATCAAGGCATCCGTCGGAAAACGTCTTGGCCGGATCGAGGGCCAGGTTCGTGGTCTCTCGAAAATGGTAGAGGAAGACCGCTATTGCATCGACATCGTGACGCAAATCGCGGCGGTGCGCGCCGCGTTGCGCCGGGTCGAGGAAGAGGTTTTGAAGGATCACGTCGCCCATTGCGTCGAGCACGCCATCACGAGCGGCGACAAGGCCGACCAGCGCGCTAAGATCGCGGAGCTGATGGCGGTGATCGGACGGGCGGATCGGTAGCGCGCGCGCTCTCCACCGTCATTGCTTCGCTGCGCTCGTGGCGAAGTCTCGTAGGGTGGGCAAAGCGGAGCGCGCCCACTATCGGCCAGTGATCGCGGAAGAACGTGGGCACGGCGCCTCGCGCCTCTGCCCACCGTACGAGATCGTGCGAACCTAAGCCGTCTTCTCCCGCGCCCGCGCGCGATACATCGCGAGCTCGCTCAGCTGCACGAAGTGCTCGGAGAACGTTGCGCTCGTTCCCGCAGGCGGCGCGCTCACTTCTTGAGCCGGAATTTCAACCGACGTCGCTTTGTCAGCCGCTTCAGGAACGAGGGGCGGCGCCACGAGCGCTTCTGGAAACACACTGAATGAGCCCGCCACCTCCTCGAGCGGCTTCTGCTTGTCGGCCCAGTGCAAGGCGGTGTAGTCGAACCCGTGCACGATGGTGGGTTTGACGACTTCGAAATAGGGCGAGATGTCGAAGTCGCGGGGCATGTAGAGCGAGGAATCGCGGATGTGCAGGATCTCGCGCCGTGCGGCGCGGCTGCCGGCCTTGGTGATCTTCGGCAGGATCGGGTAGCGCACGGCGTCGAAGGCCTGCGCGATCAGGGCCGAGCAGATGATCTTGGTCGGGTCGCCCGAGCCGATCGCGATCATGCGTCGGCGCCAGCGCTGCGGTATCGGCAGCGGGAACAGATAGCGCATGAGGTCGACGATGTTCTTGGTGTCGTAGCCGAAGCCGATGCGGTTGATCGCATAGCGGCACACCGTGGTGCGATCCTCATAGGACAGCCCGACCGGACGGCAGACGCGGGTATGATAGGGGAAATATTTCGACAGCGGCGCCGAGGTGACGCCCTCGCCGATATTGGCCTCGATCAGAACATGCGGCTCGCCATTGGGCTCCTCTGCCCCATCGATCGGACCGACATAGAGCGCGGCGTGCGACCAAGTCGACTGCGTCAGGTATTTGATGATGCCGGAGATGCGGTTGTTGCCCTCGACCAGCAGCACGTCGCCGGGCTCGATGATGCCGCGCAGATGCTCGGGGTCGCTCGGCGTGAACGGCTCATAGCCCGGCACCTCCTTTGAGAGGTACGCGGCAATCACCTTGCCGACAGAATCCAGGACCGTCCCCATCTCAACCCCCCACGGCCTTTTCCGGCCGTCTTTTTCCCTTCTCTACCATGGTCGAAACGTGTTGCAATTCGGTTCATCACTCTGTGAGATCAAGCATGGTTGATTCACCATCCTGGTTGCTGCGCATCATCGGATACGGCAAGGTTCGCGGGCTGTTCACGTTCGCCGCAAGTCCCCGGAAACCATGACATGACAATCACGCGCCGCGGCTTTCTTTCGGCGTCGGCGGCCCTTGCGGCGATGCCGGTGCTGCGCGCATCGGCTGCGCCCCTGCCGCGCGAGGCTGACATCGTCGTGATTGGCGCGGGGGCGGCGGGAATTGCCGCGGCGCGGCGCATCATCGCGACGGGCCGCAAGGTCATCGTGGTGGAGGCGGCCGCGCAAATCGGCGGCCGCTGCATCACCGACAGCACCACCTTCGACACGCCGTTCGACCGGGGCGCGCGCTGGATGTACAATCCCGACACCAACCCGATGATCCGGCTGGCGCGCAGTGCCGGGCTGGACGTGCTGCCGGCGCCCTCGGGCCAGAAGATGCGCATTGGCCGCCGCAACGCGCGCGCGGGCGAGACTGAGCAATTCCTGGCCGCCCTGGTGCGCGCCAACCGCGCCATCGACGAGGCCGGACGGGGCAAGCTCGACACCTCCTGCGCATCGGTGCTGCCGAAGGATCTCGGCGACTGGGCCGGCGCGGCCGAGTTCATGCTGGGTGCGAGCTTCGCCGGCAAGGACCTCAAGGAGCTGTCCGCCATCGACAAGGGACGCGCGCAGGACCGCAACGCGGCGATCGCCTGCCGCCAGGGTTTGGGCACACTGATCGCTAGGCTCGCCGAGCAGGCGCCGGTGGCGCTGTCGACGCCGGCGAGCCGCATCGCCTGGAGCAATCGCGACGTCAGCATCGAGACGCAAGCCGGCAAGATCGCGGCGCGCGCCGCCATCGTCACGGTCTCGACCAATGTGCTGACATCGGGCGCGATCAAGTTCGCGCCCGACATTCCCAAGCGGACGCTGGATGCGGCATCGAAGCTCAGCCTCGGTAGCTACGATCGCATCGTGCTGCAGCTGCCGGGCAATCCGCTCGGCCTGTCGCGCGACGATATCCTGATCGAGCAAAGCAATTCAACCCGCACGGCGCTGATGTTAGCCAATATCGGCGGCTCCTCGCTGTGCTCGATCGATGTCGGCGGCTCGTTCGGCCGCGATCTCGCCGAGCAGGGCGAGAGGGCGATGGTGGCTTTCGCCAGGGAATGGATCACGAAGCTGTTCGGCAGCGAGGCCGCTTCCGTGGTGCAGAAGACCAGCGCCACGCGCTGGAACGCCTCGCCTTACGTCATGGGCGCGATGTCGGCAGCCTCGCCCGGCGGCCAGCTGTCGCGAAGGACCCTGGCCGAGCCGATCGGCAATGTGTTCCTCGCCGGCGAAGCCACGCACGAGACGCTCTGGGGCACCGTCGACGGTGCATGGGAGAGCGGCGAACGTGCCGCGGACGCCGCCCTGCGCAAGATCGGCGCGCTGAAGGAGGAGCCGGCCGACGTGCCGACCCAGTCGACGAAGAAGCGGCGCGTGCCGAAGCAGTAAGACGATCAAGCCGCGATAAATTCCACTGTCGTCCCGGACCAGCGCAGCGAAGCGGAGCGCAGATTCGGGACCCATACTCACAGGGAGTGGTTTGGCGAAGACTCGGAGTTGCCACCTTGCCCCATAACCACTCCCCGGGGTTATGGGTCCCGGGCTCGCGCTACGCACGCCCCGGGACGACAGCGGAGATGTTACCGCAGCACGCCATCCAGCACCGGCAATCCAAAGATCACCGCCATCGCAATCAGCGCATAGCAGATGCCGCGAAACACCTTCTCGCTGGCGCGGCCGAACAATGAGCTGCCGAACGCAACGCCAACCGCATAGACCGGGCCGACGATCAGCGACAGCACCAGCGATTCGCGGCTGATCAGGCCGCTCGCCGCGTAGCTGATCATCGAGAAGAAATCCGAGGCGCCGAAGAACAGCACGATATTGGCGCGCGCGACCATCGGCGCGATCGGGCGGCCGAGCCAGTAGCCGACGATCGGCGGGCCTCCGGTCTGAGCGAGCCCGCTGCAGAAGCCGGAGAGGCCGCCGATGCCAACCGATAGCCAAGCGTGGTCCTTGCCGCGATAGCGCCAGCCCGACAGCAACAGCAGCAACAGCGCCGCAACGAAGCAGGAAATGATCCAGCGCGTGGTGACGGGTTCGAGTACGCTGAGGAAATAAGTGCCGATGGGGACGCCGATCAGCGCGCCCAGCACGATCACCGCGGTGGCCTTGCGATCAGCCTTTCGCCACGCATCCGGCAGCAGCGGCACGGCCGCGACGAAATCGATGACGAGAAGCAGGGCAGCAACGAGCCGCGGTGCCGCGATGCTGCTCGCCAGCGGCATGAAGATCAGCGCCGAACCGAAGCCGGAGAAGCCGCGCGCTGTGCCCGAAACGAAAGCGACGGCGCAGAGCGCCGCCGCAACCGTGAGGCTGACGTCCTTCGGAAGGAAGTCAGCAGGACTCATCCGCGCAACGTGCCGCCGGTCTTCTTGGTGACCTCGGCCACGATCTTCGTGGCGACCGCCTCGATCTCCTGATCGGTCAGGGTTTTCTCGCGCGGCTGCAGCGTGACCGCGATCGCGATCGACTTCTTGCCGTCATCGATGCCCTTGCCTTCGTAGATATCGAAGACATTGACGCCAGTGATCAGCTTCTTGTCGACGCCTTGCGCCGCGCGAACGATGTCGCCGGCCTTGACGGCGCGGTCGACGATGAAAGCGAAGTCACGCGACACCGGCTGGAAGGCCGAGAGCTCGATCAAGGGCTTGGCGCGCGTCGGCTTCTTCTTCGCCTCGGGGATGCGGTCGAGGATCACCTCAAACACGACAAGCGGCCCGTCGGCGCCGAGCGCCTCGAGCGCTCTGGGGTGCACTTCGCCGAAATATCCGAGCACGTTCTGCGGTCCGATCTGGATCGTACCGGAGCGGCCCGGATGCAGCCAGCCGGGACCACCCGCCACGATCTGCAGCGCCTGCATCGGCGCGCCTGCGGCCGCCAGCACGGCCAGCGCATCGGCCTTGGCGTCGAACACGTCGGCCTGCGCCGAGCCGGTCCAGTGCCGGCCGAGCCCTTCGGACGAAGCAAAGCCGCGGCGCACGCCACTCGCCGCCATGAACTGGTCCTGCGGGCGATCGCCTTTGAACACCTGGCCGACCTCGAACAGCGCGACATCGCCGAAGCCGCGATCGGCATTGGCCTGCGCCGCCGCGATCAGGCCGGCCAGCAGGGTCGGCCGCATGTCGGAGAGATCCGCGGCGATCGGGTTGGCCACTTCGAGCTCGCGCTGTCCGCCGCCGAACAATTCGGCCGCAGGCTTGGTGATGAACGACCAGGTCACGGCCTCGACCATGCCGCGGCTGGCGAGCGCGCGCCGCGCGCGGCGGATGCGCAGCTGCAGCGGCGTCAGCACCGGTTTGCGCGGCTCGTCGCCGCGCTCGAACGGCGTCATCGGCACCTTGTCGACGCCGAAAATGCGGACGATCTCCTCGACGATGTCGGCCTTGCCGTGCACGTCGGAGCGCCAGGACGGCACCGCGACCTTCACCACCGGGCCGGGACCCGCCATCATGAAGCCGAGATGGGTCAGGATGCGCTTCATCTCGACCTGCGGCACCTCGATGCCAGACAGGCGCTTGACTTCGGTGATCGGGAATTCGATCAGGCGGTCGTCGCCAAAGGTCTTGCCGACCAGGACGGTTTCAGAGGGCGCGCCGCCGCACAGCTCCATCACCAGTTTGGTCGCGAGCTCGATGCCGGGCACCATGAAGGCCGGATCGACGCCGCGTTCGAAGCGGTAGCGCGCGTCCGAATTGATGCCGAGCTTGCGGCCGGTCTGGGCGATGTTGATCTCGTTCCACAGCGCCGATTCGATCAGCACGTCGGTCGTGTTCTCGTCGCAGCCCGACGCTTCGCCGCCCATGATGCCGGCGAGCGATTCGACGCCGTGCTCGTCCGCGATCACGCAAATGGCGGGATCGAGATTGTAGGTGCGGCCGTCGAGCGCCAGCAGGCTCTCGCCCTCGCGCGCGCGGCGCACGACGAGATTGCCCTTCACCTTCCTGGCGTCGAACACGTGCAGCGGGCGCGCGCGGTCGTAGGTCACGAAGTTGGTGATGTCGACCAGCGCGTTGATCGGACGCAGCCCGATCGCGGTCAGCCGCTTCTGCAGCCATTCCGGCGACGGCCCGTTCTTGACCCCGCGCACGAGACGGAGCGCAAAGCCCGGGCAGAGCGTGGTATCCTCGACCGTGACCTTCACGGGGCAGGGGAATTCGCCCTTGACCGGCTTGATCGTGGGGTCCTTGAACTTGCCCATGTCGGCGGCGGCGAGATCGCGCGCGATGCCGTGCACGCCGGTGCAGTCCTGCCGGTTCGGCGTCAGATTGATCTCGAGCACGGGATCGCCGAGCCCGGCCCATTCGGCATAGGCAGCACCGATTGGCGCGTCCGCCGGCAATTCCATGATGCCGTCATGATCATTGGAGATCTGCAGCTCGGCCGCCGAGCACAGCATGCCGCGGCTCTCGACGCCGCGGATGGTGCCGACACCGAGCGTGATATCCTTGCCGGGAATGTAGGTGCCGGGCGGCGAGAACACGCTGACGAGCCCGGCGCGCGCGTTCGGCGCGCCGCACACCACTTGCACCGGCGCACTACCGTCGCCGGTGTCGACCATGCAGACCCGCAGCCGATCCGCATTCGGATGCTGCTCGGCCGAGATCACCTTCGCAATGGTGAACGGCTTCAGCGCCTTCGCCTTGTCCTCGATGTTCTCGACCTCGAGCCCGATCATGGTGAGCTTCTCGGCGAGCTTTTCGAGCGGCTCGTCGGTCTCGAGATGGTCCTTCAGCCAGGAGAGGGTGAATTTCACGAGCTCAGCCCTCCGGCAAGCGTTGGTACTTCGAGCGGCTTGAAGCCGTAATGGCCCAGCCAGCGGACGTCGCTGTCGAACAGCTGGCGCAGATCGGCGATGCCGTATTTCAGCATGGCGATGCGGTCGATGCCCATGCCCCAGGCAAAACCCTGGTACTCGTCGGGATCGATGCCGCAGGCGCGCAGCACGTTGGGATGCACCATGCCGCAGCCGAGGATCTCGAGCCAATCTTCGCCCTCGCCGAAGCGGATCTCGCCCTTGTCGCGGCGGCACTGGATGTCGACTTCCAGCGACGGCTCGGTGAACGGGAAGAACGACGGGCGGAAGCGCATGTTGATGTGATCGACTTCGAAGAATGCCTTGCAGAACTCGTGCAGGATCCATTTGAGGTGGCCGAGATGCGAGCTCTTGTCGATGACGAGGCCCTCGACCTGGTGGAATTGCGGCGTGTGGGTCGCGTCCGAATCGATGCGATAGGTGCGGCCCGGGCAGATCACGCGGATCGGCGGCTTCTGGCTCAGCATGGTGCGCACCTGCACCGGCGAGGTGTGGGTCCGCAGCAGCATGCGCGAGCCGTCCTGCTTCGGATGGAAGAAGAACGTGTCGTGCATCTCGCGCGCCGGATGGCCTTCCGGGAAATTCAGCTTGGTGAAATTGTAGTCGTCGGTCTCGATGTCGGGGCCTTCGGCGACCGAGAAGCCCATGTCGGCGAAGATGGTGGTGAGCTCGTCCCAGACCTGGCTCAGCGGATGGATGCGGCCGGCCTCAGCCGGCGCATCGCGCAGCGGCAGGGTGACGTCGACGGTCTCGGACGCCAGCCGCGCATCGAGCGCCGCCGACTTCAGCACGTCGCGCCGGACTGCGAGCGCCTGCGTGACCTTGTCCTTGGCGAGGTTGATCGCGGCGCCTTGCGTCTTGCGTTCCTCCGGCGACATCTTGCCGAGCGTGGCAAGCAGCGCCGAGATCGAACCCTTCTTGCCGAGGGCCGCGACGCGCACCGCCTCCAGGGCGGCTTCATCGCCGGCGGCGGCGATCTGGTCGAGGATGGATGTTTCGAGCGTTGCGAGGTCGGACACAGTCAAATCCTTGGCTCTGAATTCGGCTGGGTTGTCGCCGCCCGAAGGCCGTAACGTCAAGCAAAAAGCCGGTCATTTCGGGCACATGGCCGGCTGGGTTGAACCCTGCGCGGGGAGGCGGCACCAACGGGGAGACGAGGAGATCTTTGCGATGCCTTCGAGGCCCTGCCTTGCTGTTTGTCTTGCCGTTCTGGCTGTCGTTCTGTCGGGCGTTGGCACCCCTGCTCGCGCCATGATCTGCATGGAAACGTCCATGACGTCGGATGAGGTCGTCGACACGATCAACAAGCAGACCAGTTGCGAAGGCGCGATGAAGGTGTTTCGGGACTGCCAATCGGGCGCAAGCGGCGATGTCGAGCTTGGCGCCGCCGTCGAAAGGAAATGCGAGGCGGACTTCATGCCCGGCCTCAACACGGCGCAGCAGCAGGCTTACAAACGCGAGATGCGCGTCTGCGACCAGAAGTACCGGAACAAGTCCGGCACCATGTATGTCTCGTTCGCAGCTTTTTGCCGGGCAGAGGTCGCCCGGCGCCACTCGCAGCGCGCGCTGAAGGCTGCGGGCCAGAAGGCCCGCTAGCGCAAGCCTCAGGCAGCCAGCGCGGCCTTGACCGGCTTACGCCGCAAGGGCGGCTTTGGCCTTCTCGGCGATCGCCTGGAACGCGGCGGGCTCGCGGATCGCGAGATCCGACAGCACCTTGCGGTCCACGGTGATGCCCGACTTGGCAAGGCCGTCGATAAATCGGCTGTAGGTCAGGCCGAACGGACGGACCGCGGCGTTGAGGCGCTGGATCCAGAGCGCGCGGAAGGTGCGCTTGCGACGCTTGCGGTCGCGGAAGGCGTATTGCTGGGCCTTTTCCACGGCCGGCTTGGCGGCGCGGATGGTGTTCTTGCGGCGGCCATAGAAGCCCTTGGCGGCCTTGTAGACTTTCTTGTGCTTGGCGTGGGCGGTCACACCGCGTTTGACGCGAGACATGACGAAATCCTTCAGAGATGACTTTGGTTATCGGATCGCCGCGGGATGCGCGGCAGAGGTGGCAATGATCGTGGACGCGATCAGGCGTTCGGCAAGAAGTACTTCTTGACGTTGTCGCCGTCGGTCTTGAACAGCACGCGGGTGCCGCGGAGCTGACGGATCTGCTTCTTCGTCCGCTTGATCATGCCGTGACGCTTGCCGCGCTGGGCGTGCATCACTTTGCCGGTGGCAGTCACCTTGAAGCGCTTTTTGGCGCCCGATTTGGTCTTCAGCTTGGGCATTTGGCTCTCCTAATGGCCACAGAGATCCGCCCGCGAAGGCGGCTGGACCGTCAAAAATGCTCGTTAGAGCGTTGATTGTGCTCAAGTTTTGCGAACGAGCGCGAAACCCGCACGAGACATCGCCACGGCAGCCCGTAAATCAGCCGGGCGATGAAGGCTGGGCTTATGACAGAGGACAGGCCAATTGGCAACGATGAACCGCCGAAACCGGCCCGCCGACTATTGGAGGTTGCCACCCCTCATGTCCAAGCCTTCTCGCCTGAAGCAGGTCCAAAATGGCTCATTTCCCGCAACTTCTGATTGCATTCACCCGCTCGCGCCCTCTGGCGCTGTTCGCCGTGCTCGCCGCGGCTGCGCTGCCACAGGCGGCTGACGCCCGCGCCGGCGGCTATGACGGCATCTGGAACGTCACCTTCGCCACCACCCGCGGCAATTGCAGCTCGGGTTACAGCGTTCCCTTCACCGTGACCGGCACCCGCGTCTCCTCCGCCGGCGGCGGCCGGGTCTCGGGCCGGGTCAAGCGCTCCGGCGCTGTCGCCGTGCAGGTCTCGGTCGGCGCGTCCCACGCCAGTGGCGGCGGCCGGCTCGCCGGCGTGAACGGCGCCGGATCGTGGAAGGGAATTATCTCAGGCGACCAGTGCAGCGGAACCTGGCGGGCGACGAGGACCTGACACACAAAACGGCCCGCCGGGGATCCGGACGGGCCGTTGAATTCTTGAGGTCCTAAAGCGTTGCGCGTCAGCGCGGCGCCAGCACCATCACCACCTGGCGACCTTCGAACCGCGCGTCCTGCTCGACCTTGGCGAGCTCGGCCACGTCGGTCTTGATCTTGTCGAGCAGCTTGGTGCCGATCTCCTGGTGCGCCATTTCGCGGCCGCGATAGCGCAGCGTGATCTTGACCTTGTCGCCCTCTTCGAAGAAGCGCTGCATCGCGCGCATCTTCACGTCGTAATCGTGGTCGTCGATCATCGGACGGAGCTTGATCTCCTTGATCTCGACGGTCTTCTGCCGTTTGCGGGCTTCCGCGGCTTTCTTCTGAGCGGAATACTTATACTTCCCGTAGTCCATGATCTTGCAGACGGGAGGGCTGGTATTCGGCGAAATCTCGACCAGATCCATCCCGACTTCCTGCGCCATGCGGATGGCGACGACGGTCTCGACCGTACCTTTGTTGTCACCGGTCTGGTCGATCAGCTGGATCTGCGCATTGCGGATATCATCATTGATGCGCGGCCCGTCTTTGCTGGCAGCGGGCGGAGCTTTATTAGGACGGCGAATGGGTGGTTCTCCAAAGTTGTGAAAGAAGCGGCTATTTTGAAGGAAGATGCGTTTGCCGGCAAGCAAGTCGCTGGTGCGAGGCGCGAAAAACCCTCAAATGCGAGGCATTTTGGTCACGGCCCTCGGCACGCTGACCGACATAGACACCTTGCGTCTGTTCCGCAAGCGTCCCAAAGGACCAATAGCGATGCCGGTCGTGCTTTCGGAACAGGTCCGGACAGCTCAAACCGCACAGCCAGAGTAAACGTTCCATGACCGATGCAATTCCCGATGCCGTACTTGAGTTCATCGAGGTGGGCGAGGGGCCGTCCGCACGCAGGATCGCGGTGCGCCGCCGTCCCGGAAAAGGCCCCGGCCTGGTCTGGCTGGGCGGATTCAAGTCGGACATGCAGGGCGGCAAGGCCGTGGCGCTGGATGCCTGGGCCCACGAGCACGGACGCGCAATCGTCCGGTTCGATTATTCCGGCCACGGCGAATCCAGCGGCGATTTCGCCATTGGGACCATCGGCAGCTGGCTCGAGGATAGTGTTGCGGTGTTCGAACGCTTCTGCGACGGCCCGCAAATCCTGATCGGCTCGTCGATGGGCGGCTGGATGGCGCTGCTGCTCGCCCGCGAGATCAAGAAGCGTGCCGGCAAAGCGTCGCTTGCAGGGCTCGTGCTGATCGCGCCGGCGCCCGATTTCACCGAAGAGCTGATGTGGAAGAATTTTTCGCCCGCGGTGAAGAAGGAGATCGAGACCAAGGGCTTCTGGCTGCGCCCGTCGGAATATGGCGACGGCTCGCCCTATCCGATCACGCGGAACCTGATCGAGGAGGGACGCAACCACCTCGTGCTCGGCAGCGCCATCGATCTCGGCTGCCCCGTCCGCATCCTGCAAGGCGCGAAAGACCCTGATGTGCCCTGGCAGCACGCGTTTGCGCTGACCCATCGCCTGCCGGCCGACGACGTCGTGCTGACCATGATTCAGGACGGCGATCACCGCCTCTCCCGCCCGCAGGACATCGCGCGCCTTCTTGCGGCGGTGGCTGAGATCGGGTGAAGTGTTGCCAAATGCTCAGTGTCATCGTCCGCGAAGGCGGACGATCCAGTATTCCAGAGGCAGCTGTGCTTGAACCGAGAAGCCGCGGTGTACTGGATGCCCCGCCTTCGCGGGGCATGACGAGAACGGGAGGGCAACGCCAATGACGACCACCGCCATGCTGCGCGCCTTCTGCGACGCGGTCGAGCAGCGCAACGGCAAAGCCTTCGCCGAGCTGTTTACCGAGGACGGTGTCTATCACGATGTTTTCTACGGTGTCTTTTCCGGCCGCGCGAAGATCGCCGCGATGATCGACGACTGGTTCTACCGCACCGCGACCGATTTCCGCTGGGACATGCATGATCCCGTCACCGACGGCACCACGCTCTATGCGCGCTACACGTTCAGCTACAAATCAACCCTGCCGGAAGCGAACGGCGCGCGGGCGATGTTCGAGGGCGTTGCGATCATGACGCTGAAGGGCGGCAGGATCGCGAGCTATCACGAGGTCGCCAACACCGCGCCGGCGTTCGTCGATTTGAACTTCGCACCGGCGCGGATCGCGAAGATCGTAGCCAAGCAGGGTGCCGAGTTGAAGGCGCGGCCGGAGATGCAGCGGCATTTGGGGTAGCTGCATCCTCCTCGTCATTCCGGGGCGTACGAAGCACGAGCCCGGAATCCATAACCACCATCGGGAGTATGGATTCCGGGCTCACGCTTCGCGTGCCCCGGAATGACAGGTGGAAAAGTCCCTACCGCTTCGACGGATTCACCATCGGCTTGCGCTGCGCCAGCGCGGCCACGGTCGCGGTGCCGATCGGGCCCTGTTCGTCATAGAGCCAGCATTCGCCGATCGCGACGCCGTCGATGGCGTGGTGGTTCACCACCTCGAAGCCGATCCACTCTGTCACGGGCAGGCGGTGCAGATAGATCGTGACGTCGCTGTTGATGTAGCCGAGCCCCTGGTCGCCGGCGTTCGCAAACGGGCTGGCAAAATCGGCGCCGGTGGCGACGCGGACGAACGGCGTCATCGGGGTGCCCGCGACGAGCTCACGCACCTCGCTCATCCACAATCTGCGCGGGCCGAGCGAGCCCATATGGCCGGCGATCGGGCGTGTCGCCCATTTGCCGTTCATGCCGAGCCTGGGATCGGTCGGCTTGGGGATCTCGGCCGGCTTCGGCGCGTCCCAGTTCGGCGGCGACCAGACATTGCCATCGGCATTTTGCGTCTTGCGCAGCAGCTGGCACGAGGCGCGCGCCATGCTGACCCCACCGGAAAAGAACTCCGCTTCCAACACGCGGATGCGCATGCCGTCGCGCACCAGCCGCGTCGTCACCTCGATCGGCTTGTCGATGGTCGGCAGCCGGAACATGTCGACCGTGAGCCGCGCCGGCACGAATTCCGGTCCGCAATGGCGCTCCTCGATGACGAAGCCGAGCAGGCCGACGATGACGCGTCCGTGCAGCGATTTCGGATCCCATGGACCATTGGCGACTTCCGTCGGATGGAATGTATCACCGTCGCGGGTGAAGAAAGGCATGCTTGTCATGACGCGCGAGATTGCGGGAATGGGCGGGGAAATCAAGGGTGGTGAGAGCATGTGCCAGCCACAACACGAGTGTCATCGCCCGGCTTGACCGGGCGATCCAGTACTCCGCGGCAGTTGTGATTGAATCGATAGGCCGCGGCGTACTGGATTCCCCGCCTTCGCGGGGAATGACTACGGTGAGCTAGGAAGCGGCGCGCCACTCCTTGCGCACACTCTCGTCGTGCTCGTTACTGATCGCAGCACCCTTCATTGCCTCAAACTCTTCCCGCGCCAGCAATTGCCCGAGCGCCCACACCGCCGCGCCGCGCACCAGCGGACTTGCGTCATCCAACAATCGCCGCGCCGCCTCAGCCAGCGCCACCTCGCCTGAGTTGCCGATCGCAATCAGCACATTGCGCACGAACCGGTCGCGGCCGATGCGCTTCACCGGCGATTTCGTGAACAGCGCACGGAATGCCGCGTCGTCCAGCCGTGCCAGCTCAGCGAGCGAGGGCGCGCGCAACTCGTCGCGCGCGGCGAGTTTTGCCTCACGCCCCTCTTGCGCAAACTTGTTCCAGGGGCAGGCGGCAAGGCAATCATCGCAGCCATAGATGCGGTTGCCGATGCTCTTGCGAAACTCGTGCGGGATCGGGCCCTTGTTCTCGATGGTCAGATACGAGATGCAGCGCCGCGCATCTAGCTTGTAGGGCGCTAGAAACGCCGCGGTCGGGCAGATGTCGAGGCAGGCCCGGCACGAGCCGCAATGATCGATCTCGGGTTCGTCGCGTGGCAGCTGCAGCGTGGTGTAGATCGCCCCGAGAAACAGCCACGAGCCGAACTCGCGCGAGACGAGATTGGTGTGCTTGCCCTGCCAGCCCAGATGCGCGGCCTGCGCCAAGGGCTTCTCCATCACTGCCGCTGTGTCGACGAACACCTTCACCTCGCTCGGCGCGGTCGCGACCAGCCAGCGCGCCAGCGCCTTCAGCCGCTTTTTGATCAGGTCATGATAGTCGTCGCCTTGCGCATAGACCGAGATCGCCGCGCGCGCGCGCTGCTTCAGGGTCGCGAGCGGATCGGAATCGGGACCGTAATTGACGCCGAGCATGATCACGCTGCGCACGTCGGCCCACAGCCCGCGCGGGTCGACGCGGCGCTCCGGCTGGTTCGCAAGCCAATCCATGTCGCCATGGCCGCCCGAGGCGATGAATTCGAGGAAGTGTTGTCCGGCTGCATCGATCGAGCCCGGCGCGGTGACGCCGATGCAGTCGAAGCCGAGCGCGTGCGCTTCGCGCGCCAGCGCCGCCTTCAGTTCAGTCGGGTCGCAGCTCAGAAATCCAGGTCCACATAGGTCCGCGAGGCCGGCACGCCGGCCAGCCATTCGCTGAGCAGCGGACGGAACGACGGGCGGGATTTCACCCGCGCGTACCACGCCTTTGCTGCGTCGTCCTCGCTCCATGGCACGTCGCCCAGATAGTCGATCGCCGAAAGATGCGCCGCGGCGGCGAGATCCGCGTAGGTGAGCCGGTCGCCGGCGAGGAAGTTGCGGGTCTGCGCCAGCCAGCCGATATAGGCCAGATGATAGCGCACATTGGCCTTCGCTGCGCGCATCACGTCGGCCGAAGGCGGCCCGCCGCCGTTCTCCTCGCTCATGAAGCGCTTGTAGATGCGCTCGGTGACGAGTGGATGCGAGACCTCCTCGAAGAACTTTTCGTTGAACCAGGCCATCAGCCGGCGCACCTCGATACGCTCGGCAAGCGTCTCCGGCATCAGGCGCTTGGGGCCCATCCCGGCGCCATAGGCCTCATCGACATATTCGGCGATGATCGCCGCGCCCGGAATCGGCGGCTGCTCGTCGTCCACCAGCACGGGCGTGGTGCCCGCTGCATTGAGCAGCAGAAACGCCTCGCGCCGCTCCCAGCTGCGCTCTTCGATCAGCTTCAGGTCGAGCCCGTATTCACCCGCGATCAGGCGAATGAAGCGCGAATGCGGACAGAACGGATGATGAAACAGCGTAAACATGAAGCCTTTGACTATGTGATGGTGCTTAAGAATCCATCAATGTTTGTGCGGCGCCACACTAGTCCTTCAAAACCTCGAAGCAAGGGCGTGATTTGGCATTTTGCGATTGCGGCATGGGGTCGAATAGGCGAGAAGAGCCCCGCTTTTCCAGCCGAAATGGACCGTAAATATGTCAGACGCTATACGGGCAGTGATCCTCGGCATCATCGAGGGCGTGACCGAGTTCCTTCCCGTATCCTCGACCGGCCACCTCCTGATCGCCGAGCGCTTCTTTCATCTCGGCGAAGGCGCGTTCTGGGATTCGTTTACGGTTCTGATCCAGCTGGGCGCGATTCTCGCGATCGTGGGGCTGTACTTTCGCAAGCTGTGGGACGTTGTCATCGGCCTGTTCACGGGCGATGCCTATGCTCGCCGCTTTGTGATCGGCGTGCTGGTCGCATTCCTGCCCGCTGTCATCGTCGGCCTCGTCGCCGGTAAGTACATCAAGCTCCTGCTGTTCAATCCGTGGGTCATCTGCTTCACACTGATCGTCGGCGGCGCCGTCCTACTCTGGGTCGACAAGCTCGAGCTCAAGCCGCGCGAGCATGATGCCACCAGATTTCCGCTCTTGATGTATCTCTATATCGGCATCGCGCAGTGCGTGGCCATGATCCCGGGCGTGTCCCGCTCCGGCGCCAGCATCGTCGCCGCGATGTTGCTCGGAGCCGACAAGCGCGCCGCGGCGGAATTCTCGTTCTTTCTGGCGATCCCCACCATGATCGGCGCGTTCGCCTACGACTTCTACAAGAGCCGCGCCGAGATGACGATGGACCACATCAACATCGTCGCGATCGGCTTCGTGGTGTCCTTCATCACCGCGATCATCGTGGTGAAGACGTTCTTGACCTATGTCACCCGGCACGGTTTCCTGCTGTTCGCCTGGTGGCGCGTCATCGTCGGCACCCTCGGCCTGATCGCGCTGGCGCTGGGACGGTAGGCCCATCTTACCCCATCTACGTGCCAACCGCGCTTTCAACGCAATATAAGCTTTTGATCGGTACTCAGTTTCGCAATGTCGGGCGGCGCGCCCGGCGCAGGAGCTGAGCCATGACCCTCGTCAGCGGCTGGGGGCGCTTCCCGGTCGTCGATACCGAGATGCTGCGTCCGCGCGCGTTCGCGGCGGTTGCCGACGCCGTCGTGTCCGGCACCGTGGCGCGCGGCAATGGCCGTGCCTATGGCGATGCCGCGATCGGCGCCGTCAGGACGGTGACGATGACGGGCTTCGACCGCATCAGGTGGTTCGATCCGGCGACCGGCCGCATCCGCCTCGAGGCCGGCGTGCTGCTTTCGGACCTGATCGAGACCTTCGGTCCGCGCGGCTTCCTGCCCTTCGTGCTCCCCGGCACGCGCTTCGTCTCGATCGGCGGCGCCATCGCCGCCGACGTGCACGGCAAGAACCACCATTGCGAGGGCGGCTTCGGCCGCTATGTCGACGCCATCTTGCTGCGCACGGGCGAGGGCGAATTGATCGAAGCCTCGCGCGAGCAGAACTCCGACGCATTCTTTGCGACGATCGGCGGCATGGGCCTGACCGGGGTCATCCTCGAAGCGACCTTGCGGCTGCGCAAGGTCGAAACGGGATGGATCCGCGAGCGCGTGATCTCGGCATCCGATCTCGATGCCGCGATGCGCGCGCTCGATGCAGGCGATGCCGCGACTTATTCGGTGGCCTGGATCGATTGCGCTGCCCGCGGCAAGGATCTCGGCCGCTCGCTGATCTATCTCGGCGAGCACGCCGGCGAGGACGAGCTTCCTGCCGGCGCCGCGGCGTTTCCCGCCGGCAAGCATCCCGGTCGCGGCGTGCCCATCGATTTGCCCTCGGTGACGCTGAACCGCTTTGGCATCCGCGCTTTCAACGAGCTGTACTACCGCATGGGCGCGCGACGCGCCGGCGGCAGCCATGTGGTCTCGCTCTATCCCTATTTCTTCCCGCTCGACAGCCTTGCCGACTGGAATCGCATCTACGGCAAGCGCGGCTTTCTGCAGCATCAATGCGTGATACCCGAGAACGGCGCGCGCGACGTGCTCGGCGAGATTCTGGGTCGCGTCGCGCGGCGTGGCGATGCCTCCTTCCTCGCGGTGCTGAAGAAGCTCGGCGAGGGCGAGGGCATCCTGTCGTTTCCGCTGCCCGGCTACACGCTGGCGCTGGATTTCCCTGTGCGCGGCGATATCCTGAATTTTCTCGACGAGATCGACCGTCTCGTTGTCGCGGCCGGTGGCCGGCTCTATCTTGCCAAGGATGCGCGCCAGTCGCGCGAGACGCTCGAAGCCGGCTATCCCGCCTTGCCGCGCTTCAACGCGATCCGCAAAGCGCTCGACCCCGCCGGCAACATCCGTTCCAAGCTTTCACAACGTCTGTTCGATGAGGTCTAGGCCGTGACGTCGCGCAAGTCTGTACTGGTGCTGGGCGGCTCATCCGACATCGGCCGCGCCACGGCGCGCGCCTTTGCCAAAGCGGGATACGATGTGGGGCTCGCCGGCCGCGACGTCGCCGCGCTGGAGCCTGACGCCGCCGATCTTCGCGCGCGCTACAATGTCGAGGTCGGTGTTCACACATTCGACGTGCTCGACACCGCCTCGTTCGAGGGCTTCGTCGCCGGCCTGCCCGCGCTGCCCGATGTCGTCATCTCGATCGTCGGCCTGCTTGGTGTGCAAGAGAGCGCGCAGAGTGATCTCGTCCAGGCCACCGCGATCATGCGCTCCAACTACGAAGGTCCGGCGCTGATCCTCGGCCTGTTCGCGGAGAAGTTCTTGGGCCGCGGCAGCGGCACGCTGGTCGGCGTGTCCTCGGTCGCCGGCGATCGCGGCCGCGCCTCCAACTATGTCTATGGCTCGGCCAAGGCCGGCTTCTCCGCCTTCCTGTCCGGCCTGCGCGCCCGCGCCAGCCGGGGCGGCGTCCACGTCGTCACGGTCAAGCCCGGCTTCGTCCGCACCAGGATGACCGAAGGCATGAAGCTGATCGGCCCGCTCACCGTCGAAGCCCCCGTCGTCGGCGCTGCGATCCTTCGCGCCGTCGAGAGCAAGACCGACATCGTCTATGTCAGCGGCAAATGGCGCCTCGTGATGCTTATCATCAAGACGCTGCCGGAAGCGGTGTTCAAGAAGCTGAAGTTTTGAAAGTCGTGTAACAGGCCAGTCTTCGCTCCAGCGACAGTGCACCCCCTCGCCCCCGTTCTTACGGGGAGAGGGTTGGGTGAGGGGCTTCTCTCCGCACGAGCGGTCTTCGAGAGACCTGTACCCCCTCACTCGGATTGCTGCGCAATCCGACCTCTCCCCGCAAAGCGGGGCGAGGTAAAGAAGATTCCTCACACGCTCATGCGCTGGAACTGGCCCTGCGGGCGGAAGCGCCAGAGATATTGCGGGGCGATCGCTTCCAGCGAGTCGGCCTGGATGCCGAGTCCTTCCAGCGTCAGCCCGGCCGCCTTCGCCGCATCCGACACGATATTGTCGCGCTCGAGCAGCGTGACCTGGTCCGGCGTCAGCTTGAACGCGCCCGGCGCGAATTGCAGGAAGTTGGTCTGGAAGCGGGCGAGGCCGAACGTCAGCGGCACCAGCATGCGCTTGCGGTCGGTGATTTGGAGGATCGCCTCGATGATCTCGCGCATGGTCAGCACTTCCGGCCCGCCGAGCTCGTAAGTGGCGCCCGCCTTGGCCTTGCCGTCGGCCGCATCCGCGATCGCGCTGGCGACGTCGCCGACATAGACCGGCTGCATCTTGGTCTCGCCGCCGATCAGGGGCAGCACCGGCGACATCCGTGCCAGCGCGGCAAAGCGGTTGGTGAACTGGTCCTCGGGGCCGAACATCACGGACGGGCGGAAGATCGTGGCGGAGGGAACCGCGGCCAGAACCGCGGCTTCGCCGGCCGCCTTGGCCCTGGCATAGCGTGAGGGCGACTGCGCATCGGCCCCGATCGCCGAGACATGCACCAGCGCGCTACCTGCGGCGGCCGCCGCCTTGGCGACGGTCTCGGCGCCCCTGGCCTGGACGGCGTCAAACGTCTGCCCGCCGCTCTCGGTGAGCACGCCGACCAGATTGATCACGACATGCGAATCACGCAGCGCAGCCTCGACCGAGGCCGGATAGCGCAGATTCGCCTGCACGGTGTGGACCTGCCCGACCCGGCCGAGCGGCTGGAGGTATCCGGCGAGTTCCGGCCGCCGCACCGCAACCCTGATACGGTAATCCCGCTTGCACAGGGCGCGGACGACGCTGCGGCCCAAAAACCCAGATCCGCCGAAAACCGTGACCAGCGTGTCCAGATTCGATGCCATGGGAGCCATTCCTGCGGAAAAGAGTGCGTCTTGTCAGGCTTGTATCGGGCCGGTTTGCGATGCGCAATCCGCATCCCGACCCCGGCCTCACGCATGAATTGACAACGGCGTCACCGAACCGTAGTAACCGCCTCCGTGCCCCAAACGGCATGCCCAGGTGGTGGAATTGGTAGACGCGCTGGCTTCAGGTGCCAGTGGCTTAACGGCCGTGAAGGTTCGAGTCCTTTCCTGGGCACCATC
>Ga0214542_1004636_pt1 | contig 27058 bp, 15 predicted proteins | sample CNSS1metaG_FD_160096 | JGI IMG/M metagenome (GOLD analysis project Ga0214542, IMG submission 160096) | Root nodule microbial communities from cowpea collected in UCLA plant growth center, Los Angeles, California, USA - CNSS1 | ecosystem: Host-associated > Plants > Roots > Nodule | place: USA...
AACATATTTAATTATATATATATATATAAAATAATATTATATATATATATATATATATATATATATATATATATATATGTGTGTGTGTGTGTGTGTGTGTGTGTGTGTGTGTGCATGTGTGTGTGTGTGTTGTGTGTGTGTGTGCGTGTATGTGTGCATGTGTGTGTGTGTGTACGTGTGCATGCGCATGTGTGCATGTGTGTGTGTTGTGTGTGTATGCATGTGTGCATGTGTATGCGCGTGTGTGCGTGTGTATGTGTGTCTGTGTAAAAAATACAAAAAAAGAAAGTAATATTGAACTAAATTTAAAAAGTAATAAAGTCATTTGGAGTCGAAGGTTAGGATGTGTTAGCTCGAACCAAAGATCGAGAACTATCAACTTGAGATGAAAGTCGAGACGAGCCTACCTAGGCCAAAGATATAGATGGATCGACCTAGGTGAAGGTTGAGACGGGTTGATCAAGGCGAACGATTGAGATGGTGAAGTCAAGCCGAAGTTTGAGGTAGGCCAGTATGGGCAAGGTAGCACAGTGTGGCCTAACCAAAGGAAAAAATGGGTCAACTCACATTAGAGGTAAAGATAGACCGACCTAAGTCGAAGGTAGAGAAGGGTTAGTTTGAGTCGTCAAAAACTGAAGATCAAGACGAGTTGATTAGATCGATGATGGAAACAACGTGACCTAGGCCAAATTTTGAGATAAGCTAAGTCAGGTCAAACTGAAGTTCAAGATAGGTCAAGTAGGGCCTAAGGTGGAGACATGCTAGCTTAGGCGATGGTGGGGTTGACCAAACCATAAGTTGAGGCATATCGTTTAAGGTCGAGACATTTTCCAATGACAAAGGTCGAGATGAACTAACCCAAGATAGAGGTCGAGACAGTTTGGGTCATGTTGAAGGTGAGACAGGTTGGACCATGCTAAAAGGGATACAGGTTGGGTCAGGACATAGACGAGACAGGCCAAAGGTCAAGATGGGATGAAAGTGAAGGTGAGTTGTCTAGGGTTGAGGGTTAAGACAAGTTGTCCATGGAAGAAGGTAAAGATCGGTTGTCCAAGACCGAAGGTCGAGACATAATGATTGAGCCAACGTTGAGATAAGCAACGTGGGTCAAAGTTTAAGACAAGTGGACCTAAGTATAAGGTAGAGACGGCTAGTCCAGGCCAAAGATCAATATAGGTCATCTAGGTTGAAGTTCAAGACATTTCGTCTGGGCCGAAGTTTCTGATGTTCCAATCGGGCCAACAGTTGAGACGACGTGGGCCAAAGGTTAAGATAGGCCATCTTGGGCTATTTGAGGCCAAAGATTGAGAAGAGTCGACTAAGCTAATGATGGTGATGGAGCAGCCCAAGCCAAAGTTCAAGATGGATCGGCTCGGGCAAGAGGTTGACACAGGTCAGCCCGATAGAAGGATAAGCCTTATTAGCATGATTAAAGGTCAAGCCAAGTAGGCTTGGGTCGAAGTTTAGGCCAATTCGACCCAAGTTGCAGATCGAATCGAGTCAACCCTAGCTTCTCTAGATTTCCAATTCTACCTTCTTCTTCTACTATTATTCCTATGAGCAGTTTGGTCAATCTCAGGATCAAAAAGAAGATGCCCAACTTTTGTTTTTCTTCTCATGCAGAACAATAACCATTAGACAAAGCAAGGCAGGTACAAGAGAAATATATACACAATTTCAATATACTAAAATAGAAAGCAAAGTGAATTTACAAATAAATGAAAGCCTAAACCATAAAATAGCACACAATTGACTAAATAACAACAAATAAATTTCCGACAATGGTGCAAAAAACTTGTTAACTTTTTGGCAAGTGTACCAATTCATTACAAGTAGTAAAATGGAAGTCCTAGTATCATTTTCTTAAGGGATTTTCATTTGTTTGTCTAATTACAATTATTTACTAATTTTGGCAATAGTGAAATTGTTGATTTGATCTAAGAGAAAAGCATACAAAATGATAAAAGTTAAGATGTGATTCGGTAAAAAGCTTCATTTGGATTGGATTTCATGAACCAATTTTGGTGCAACAAGAATGCAATATATCTCCATTCTACTCAACATTCACATGATAAGCATACTTGTCCTAATTTCTTAAAAACAAGTTCGAAATCTATATGTTAAATTACCAATTCCTTGGCAAGTGAACATACAATTTACATTAAGCACAGATGTGTAGAATGACCGAGAGATTTAGTCTATTCCTAGAACCAAAACTCTTCGATGTTCTATCCATCTCTAAGTTCCAATTCATCTTCCAACGATTTAATACTCATAGATAACATGATATTCCATCATAATCATTAACAATCTAGATAAAACATTAGAATAACAAAAGAGATTATATTGCATTTGGAGAGTTACACAAAATATGAGTTCATTGCGGAGGAATATGAATTATGAATGCCCCAGAGTTGCCTTTGACCAATCCCTGGTTTCTCTGTGTTTTCATACAAACAACACACATATTTTCATTTCATTCATGACAGATTAACAACTTCCAAAATCCGTCTTCTCGTTGAGCGAGAACTTGGGCGAGTGAGGATTTCAGTTTCACTCACAACTATCCTTACTCACTGAGCAAGACAACATACTCGATGGGCGAGTGGCAAGCTTAACTGCTAAGCAAAGACTTTTGTGGCTAAGCGAAAATTGGTTTTGACACGCAACTCTCAAATCCTCTTCAAATGTCCATTCTTCTGCATAATAATCTCAAGACAGCAATTTATTTCCAACTTAAAAGAAAACACAAAAGTCTTACTTATTTCCATGAGAAGAACAAATAACACACGAATGAATACAAATTTTAAAGTAAAATAAACGTGAATAATAAGTATCTATCATGTTTATCACACATATTTAGATAATGGAATCAATGTGTGAATAAGCTTTCTAATGTAGGATTTGATAATAGACTTGAGTTTAAGTGGTTTAGTTCTCTTCTTATTTTTATTACTCTTGATCTTTTTCTCGTATCATTTCTCTATATTTTTATTTGTTTAACATTTTATTGGGAGATTGTTTTATATATTTTGAGCATAAATTTTGTTTGATACTCCATATTTTATTTTCTTGGTTTTTTCTAGTAATATATTTCATGTAATAATAAGTGATAAATGAATTATTAACTTTAAGTCCAAGTGAAATGTCAATGTTAATAATGATGTCTAAAATTAATTTTATAAAAAATATAAAACTTATAGATAAATTTATTTTATAATTTATTTTTCAAAAAATTGTGCATATTTATCGTCGGAAAACAAAAGTAAACTGTATGAAAATTTTATCATTTTATTATTTAAATATTTATATTTAACAGCTTTTACCGTGAGAAATAAATAAATAAAGTAGTATAAGATCAATAAGCAATAACTAATTTCATCTAAATAAATAATAAAGACACAAAAAAAATGAGATTAAATTTCATCAATATCAATTCATATTGAATGATCTAATGATTAGAATTCGCGTGATTGAATTTAATTGTCTCTATCTCATCTTATTTCCTCTATTTTTGTTATCAACCCGGATATGGAAATTCAAAATACAATGAAAGGTTTTGTTTAGAAAAAAAAAAATAGAAACTGTTTTCGAAAATTGACGTCGTACCAAACTAACATTTATCCCCACAGAAAAAAAAAAAAAAAAAAAAAAAAAAAAAAAAAAATAAAATAAAAAAAAAAAAAAAAAATTAATAAAAAAAAAAAAAAAAAATAAGATTAAAAAAAAAAAAGGCATGTATTGCAGTCCACTTGCATTGAAACAAATAATAGCAATTTTCTGGTACAAAAAATGAAAATTAACATTTGAAAATAGATCTCGTATCAAACATATTTAAAAAATAAACAAAACACTTTATTTTATTGATTGTAGTAGGCAAATCACGAACAAACTCAATTACTTTATATGTAAAGATATATTATTTTAAATATTAGACACTTCGATGCAAACAGCTAGTCTTATTCATGAAACTTTGATAATTGATTAATAAGATCAACAAGGAACAAAAACTTATATAAAAAAGTGGTTCATAATTTAAATAATCTTGGTACATTCTAAGTATATTTACATTATTAATAAGAAGAGGATAAGAATTTGAGTGTGAATATATCAAGCGTAAAAGAAAATTTAAAATGATAAAATATATAAATTTTAATGGGGAAGCCTTTTTTTTCATCATAAAAGCAATTATATAACTAACTTATCTTTAAAAAAATATTAATTTTATTGCAGATGCTTACCCTACAAACTAGTTTGGTGACTATAATATAAAGTCATTGGATGAAACTATATATTTGCTACCACAAATTTCATTAGAAAATTCAACAGGTTTCAATACATTTTCAAATTCATCTATCAAATCAAAAACTTTTTTCGACTAGTCAAATTTAGAGGTTAATGAAATTGACTTCAAATCTTTTATTAAGTTCTTCTAAAGGTTTATTAACTTATATTTATAAAATGTACACATTTGTAAATTCTAACTCAATCATTTTAAATTTCATTTTAATTCTCAAGTCAATTGCCTTAATTTAATCACGGGTCGAACTGTATCAAGTGAGGATAAAGTCTAATTAATAGTTTGATTAAAATATCACTCCAAGTTAATTTATTCTCTTAAGTCTACACCATGTGCTATGATTTCTCTAAAAAGAAAAATAAAACAATAAAAAATAGAAAGTACATATAATTTATTTAAAAGTAAAATAATAATAAAGTTTTCTAACTAGCGGTTTGTAAATATATTTTATGAAATTAAAACTAGGATTACCTAAAATGCATTTACGATTTTAAAACAATAAATGTTTTTCCTTTTCATTCAGAATTTCTTTTAATTCTTAACAAATGCCATAGAAAACATTATGCTAATAATAAATAAAAACTAAAGTCCTTTCATAATATTTTGTCAAATTCCTTTTTTCGGAAAAAGAATCAAATGTAGACATTTGACGTTCCTTAATCAAAGCCAGTCCTTATCTTTTCAATAGCACCTAAAAATCACACTCATTTGAGGTACTCAATAATACTCACACTTTATTTTGGGACCACTAATTCTCATAATGAATATTGAAGAAAAATGATTGTTACACTCTATCAATAATCAATAATGGAGTTAAAGCCAAAATAAAAAATAAAAAATGAGAAAATGTTATCTATAATTTATGATAACAAGCACAAATGTAATGGTGGTATTTGTTATACGAGGAAAGAATTACTTTAACAAGTATGCAAATAAAATAGTACATCTTTGGCAATTAACTACTAGTAAACAAAACGTTCATGTTAAGGAACTGAAGCAGAAGTAGTTTTTGTCTAATTTATTTGAATTTAATATTGTTATTATAAAAGCACTAATCACTCATGAAATTTAGTTAAATTTTAAATCTAAACATAGTTTGAATAAATATTATCACAAGTATGGACCACAGAAACATTAACGTGTATGGGTATTTATGGATAAAATCCGTTAACAAATATCTATGAATAATAGTTAATAGATAATGTAATATTCACTTATAAATAGTTTGGATGTTGGTATTATATTACCCTTATCCACAATAAAAAATTAAATTTAAAATTAATTTATATTTTATTAAATTTAAATTAATTAAAATTAAAATATTTGTAAGACCCTAGAAAATGCTCTAAAGTGATAGTGGTTTAAAAATAGTAAAACTCGATTATTTTAATATTAAAAAGTTTTAGTATAAATAGAATTGTTATAAATGAATTTTATTATTTTAAAAACATATTATTTCTCTATAAACTATTTTTCTAGAGTTCTATGACTTCTCTCTAAGGGTTATTCCCCTCTGTTCGCCTGATTGAAGATCTGAGACTATAGGAATGATCCTCCTATTGAGTTCTTCAAATTGGACCGATCAGTTTCTTTGTTCGTGTAAGTTAAGTTTCAGCCATTTTTCCTTGGTCTTCTTCCAGTTTTTTATGCATGTGAGGCTTTTCTGCTTGCATGTGTTCTTTTAATCTTCTATATGAGTCTTAGTTGATTAGTGATCGTAACAGTAGGTCCCGATCATTCTTGTGTTGTTCCTAGGTATAGATAAAGCACCTTGTGGAGCTAAAGGTATTGAACTATCTTAGGGCTATTTGTGCAGTTTGGTCAGGTAAGGAAAGCTAGTTTTTTGTTGAATTGATTATCTAGATAGTTAATTGTGATGTGGTTTGTTGAATTGATGAGTTGTATGTTAAACTGTTTGATGTGATTTGTTGAATTGATGAGTTGTACGTTGAACTATTTGATTTTGATTTATGTTTAGTCTTGATTTAGGGAAAGGTTTGGACTTGTGTTCTGAGTGATTGAGTATCATATTTAACTCTTCAAAACCATTTGGAATCAAAAACGCTAAGAGAAAAGGTGCCCAATTAGTCAAGAACACAAGAGAAATTTCCCCCCAAAATTCTTGTTTTTGATACATCGTTGGGTACCGTTACAATGTTGTCAAGCGTCAGGCCACTAACTTGGTACCGTCGGTCGCCACTTTTGGACTGCCGAACACTAGAAACCAGTGAATTCCAGGGGATGGGCATCAGGCACCACTTTTCTAGCATCTGGCGCCACCTTGTTTTTCTTATCTATGTTCCTTTGGTAAAATGAAGATTCTCACTTCGTTAATCATTATATCAAGCTAAAATTTTGACAGTTGATCCTAGACACATGATTTTTCAGTTTGACCGATGGGATCTTTGTTTTAAAGTATGTGGTTAGAGTAATTATTTTTACCATTTCGATGTACTTTATGTATAGCATTATTTTCCATGTTTTGCTTGTTTATCTAATTTGATTGTTTTAAGGAGTTTTGTGGTTGATGTGAAGTATGTTTATGGTTCTCATTATGATGAATTGAATATAATATGATGCGGTGAATGTGATGAAGTTTGAAGGATTTCAAAGGAAATTCTTGGTGGTGTTATTGTTAGTGTATACCTTAATATAAGAGAATTTAGAAGAAGGTATCCTGACTCTAATAATCATTCAAACCCAAATAGAGTATAATGAGTTATATGGTGAGAGTGACAGAAGGTCCTAGCCTTTGGACTTGTTCTTCGGCTAGGTTAACCTTGTGTGGTTATGTGATGACCTCTTGTGTCTTAGTACTCTACGGAGACTAGAAACCATCACAAGTGTAGACCTTCAGTGGTACATATATCTATGACATGTATATGGATAATTGAGTTTAGTGTCAACTACTTGCGTGATTATATATATAGATATGTTATATACCATGTTTGTAGGTTTTTGGCATGATATAAATATATGTATGAACATTTATTTTGTACACTAGCTTACCCTGTTGTGTGTTTTGTACTTTCTTATATTGTTTCTTCTTTTGCAATGATCACCTATTTGGTAGGAGTAGATGAAGTTGTAGGTGTAGAGGCACCTCTGGCGAATGAAAAGCTATCAGTTAGAGTTATAGAAGGTCTCAAAGAGTTTTAGTAAGTGAATAGTTTTGTATAGGCAATTTTAGTTTAGATTAAGTGTATAATACACTTTTTTTGTAATCTTATCTTTTGTAAAACTATATTAATATACTTTTACACTGGATTATCTATTTTGAATGCTACGATGAAACATTTGATGTTATTAAATTTTATTTTATATTTAATTTAATTTACATTATATATATATATATATAATTTTATTTAGATTTCATTTTAAAAATCTATAATTTTTTTAAATATTCACAAGTATCAATATCCACATGCTTTTTAAAATCTACAAGTAATTTTTAAATGGGTATTCAATGAGTAATAGAGCAGATAAGGGATCAAATTTTTCATTATAGGTGAACAGGGGCAGCTTAACGGTTTGGGAGACCTAAAGCAAATTTAAAAAAGTGAGGCCTTTTACTTAAAATTTATTTTTTTGAGTTTTTTTATGCAAAATTATTTATTAAATTTTCATAATTAATTTCATTTAACATTTATTTCTCGATAGATAATATGACTAATCTGTTTTTAATATTTCTTGAGACATTATTGGTCTTAAATAAGTTTTTATTATCTTTAGCTTTAACATTATTCTGTATATTATATATGCATTTGGAAAATAATCTGTTCTTTTTATATAATTAAGAATGTCAATTGGTTTATCATTTTTCAAACCTATAATTTTCCTTAAGATATTTAATTTTGGAAATTAAACCAAATTCATCAATATCCAAAAAATTATCATGTTTTAAATATTTTTCAAGGTTTCATAATTTTTCTTTCAACAATGAAATATCTACACATTGTAATACACGAGACATTTGCTCTTTTTTGTTGGCTTCTTTTTGTTATTCAATTAAAGTCTCAATTCTTCTTTTCTTTTGAATTTTTCAATAGTGTGATTCAAATTTTCTAGTTGGCATATCTATATATTTTTATATTAAATAAAAAATGAAAATATAAAAACATTACTAAAGATAAATATATAAAACGAATGAATTAAAACAATAAAATCTGGTTCTAGTTGTCAAGAAAATAAACTCAATAGTAGACTTGCAATATCTTGAAGTCTCAAGTCTCTTTTTCGTTTTTAAGTCTTAACTTTTTTCACAAACTTGCAAAGTTGTTTATTTTAAGATTAATCATTGATAAAAATAATTAAAAAAATATTGCTCTTCTAAACTCAACTTTGAATTATGCTCCAATTAATCTATTATCTACCCAAAGACTAAACCATAATCTAATTAATAGTTTTGTAAAAAAATTCAATTTTTCCTTAAGATATATGCAAAAAAAAAAAGAAGACCTCTCGAAACTTGTAAATCTAAAAATACTTAAAAACAAAACTAGACAAAAGAAACATATTTCTAATTCTAGTACAAAACCAAAACAGAACAAAAATAACAATAACACATTTTAACTTATTAATTATTGTTTTTAATGCTAATAACATACACTAATAATAATTTCATTAAATTTTATTCCCAAACATAAATTTATAATTAATTTAATAGAGCCATACTAGTAATAAAATATTTTTTTGAGACTTTTTTTATCTTAAACATAATTTTATAATTAGTTTAATAAAGGTATATTAATTAGTACTTAAAAAAATTTGAGGCCTCTTTTTTTTTAAACATAATTTTATAATTAATTTAATACATAAATATTAGTAGTAAAAATGGTTTTTTGAGGTCTTCTTATACTTAAGGTCTAAATGTTTTACTCCCTTTATCCTTGAACCGGTCATGTAAGTAAAATAGTGTGTAAGTACTATTTATATTCAATCCTACCTGTTGTTATTTCTGATTAGAAATTCTTTATTAAATTGGATAAATTGTACAAACTATTCACTCGAATAGTTTTTATGTTTAATTAACATGTACAAACACTTAACTTTCGTTATAAAGATAAATGGTACAATGTATTTTAAATAATCAAGGAGATTAACATAATGTAAACTTATTAATGTAATGTTCTTCAAATAATTAAGAAAATTTAGTGTAAGGATAAAAAATAAGAAAAATTATGTAATTTTACGATTTAATTAATACAATTCACTAAACAACATATAATGCAATTTAATTAATATAGAAAAAGGATGAAGATAAATAAAGACCTAATTGTTGTACTCTACACTCTTCCAAAACTAAAAAAATAACATTTTTATTGTATAACATAAACAAATAAAGATAATTATTTTAAAAAATATTAATATTATTTTTTTTATTGAAACGGTATACATAAAAAAAGATTGATATGTATTACACATGCAATATATTTCAGAATATTTAATGTATAAGCTAGATGAAACGGTGATTGCGACCTTTTTCATAGGGTCAAAATAGCACCGAAGCCAACACGTGCTTCTCTCGTTCAATCTTTATTGAGAACATGAATTATGCTATGAACCTTTATTTTTTTTTTTCTCATGTAGTTACATTTATTTTTTTTTTGAGTTTTATTGTCGTTTGTAAACACTTTTATTCAATGCAAAAGTTTTTTCATATTTTACTTTAATAATATTTTTACTAAAATTTAGTGAAAGAACAGATGATTTTGGAAATTTTTTTTTTTACTAACTCGGATTTAATTAAAATTGTCCTACTACATATTTTTTAATTAAATTTGTATTTAAAAATTTTATGTCATCAAATGTTTAACAGTTTCTAATCTTTGTTTAAAGATTCTATTGTTTAATTTTTATGTGATGTAAACACTACTTTCATTCTCTTATTTTTAATTTATTGATCGATTTATTTCTCAACTCATCAAGTTGTTTATGCAAAGTAAATGAATGAGTTAATTGACTAATTGAAAAAAAAAGAAAAAGGTGCTGATTACCATAATAAAAATGGAACAAAAATAATAATAAAAATAAATACTAATAATTAAGACAAAATATATAATAAAATAATTAAAAAAAACATTTTGATATAAAAACTTTTATTTCATTGATTGAATTTTAATTAATGATTAAGGTAATTAAACATGAGTCAGATTTTTAATAACTATTCTTTATATTGTATTTATTAAAATAATTAATACTAATATATAATTAATTTTAAAAATAATCACTAATTATGTTAAATTAAAAAATAATAAGAAAAAAAAAACTTTTCACCCAAAATATTATAAAAAAAAAAAAAGCTATGATTTGGGAGAGTAATGAAGAGGTGTTAACTGAGTTAGAGGGAGCATGGAGCGTGATACACAGCTTCCAAACCGTGTGGAAGCCAAACAAGACAAAATAAGACAACCTGCACATGATTATTTTATGCCTTATATTATATCCTTTTTCTAATAAGGATAACAATAATAATAATAACAAGTATGAACACTTTTTAAGTGACATCCTCATCTCATCTCGTGTTGTGTGTGTGAAAAACCAAAGTACCAAACTACATAGGAGCCAAACTTAGGATCTGACTTTAAACCCAAGTTGGAACCATTATTGGCTTCTTCTCTCTGTTCCGTGGTGTGTTTGCTTGTCGTGTTTCTCGGGTTTCCTATCACGCCTCTTCGGTATTTTGTTTCTCACTTTCTCAAATGGGTTTCTTCCACTGCCATAGATTTATCTCTGTCTTTCTCTGCTTATTTTTTTAGGGAAGAATCATGAATTTGTAGTTCTGGTTGAAGCTGGTTATTTAAAAGGCTGCGAGAGTTATGGGAGGGGAGGTTGAAGAATCATTCAGCATGGAGTTTCAGGTTATTCTTTTCATCCATTTCTTGATTTTAACGTGGATCTGTTGTTTCTAATTCCAGTTACAATGTTCCAATATTTTTTGCTTTCTTTAGTTTATGAGTTCTGTGATTAGTTTTGTGACTTTTTCTTGTCTTTGTGTTCAGAGCAGTGGCTGCCGCCAGCTGCGGTAGGCCCCTTTCAGATTTTCTTTTCATATTTAAACAAAAATAATACTTTTACTTTAAATAATTTCGTAATAAACTATTAAATTATTATGTTTCATATATGAATTAGATTATGCCATTTCAAATTATGTAACCATTTTATTATATTTTATTATCTCTCGTCTATCATTACTTTTATTTTCTTGTATTCTGTCATATTTTATTTTATTTTTTGAATTTTCACACATTTTGTCGGTTTGATGGCATGTCATAAAAATTTGTAAAAGTTAGATATGAATAATGTTATTTTTTATTTTTTTAACTTTCTTTGTGACACGTTATTATTCGGTTAAAAATATAAAAAAATTGGAAAATATGTGTAAAAGAAACTTGGGTGATAAAAAAAAGAATGATGATAGTTGATGGTAAAATTGTTTAGTTAAACCATGATTATTTCGGGAGTTTTATTGATTACTCATTTAAAGTGTATTAAAATTAGTTTATGTTTTATTTATATTCAAATAAAAGTAATATTAAAGTATTTAGAAATTAAATTTCATAACGAATAATATGATTAATGATTTATCGTAAAGACAATAGTAATGTGATGACACATTCAAGATTAATTAATTTTGTTAGGATTTATTTTGTTTTATTCACAACTTATCCGATATAATTAAAATATGAATAACTTTTAACTTAGTTTATATCATTTCTAATATTTAAAAATTTCAAAAGAAAATAAATTAAAAAATAATAAGTGTATTAATTTTGAAACAAAATTATGTTCTTGCGAGTATTTATTTTTAAATTAGTGGTCACGACTTCTTTTTTCTAGATTGAAGGTACTATATATACTGGTAAAAGAAAGTAACGACATATTAGAAGTATTAATGTACATTAAAAATTTGAACCGACGATTATAAAACATTTGTAATTGTTGTCATTGTCAATTTTTTTTCCAAAATTAAGATTTGTATCTTCAAATTGAAATCATCAAATATATTGCAATAAACTGAAAAAAAAATGGAACTGATTGAATGAATGACCACCATGAATTGAGATGTTGAGATTACTTGACGGTTAAATTGTAGTTAAAATTTTTAGAATTAATATAGTAAATGTAAATTCATAAATTATTATATAGTCTGTAGGATTCAAAACATAAAATAAGTTCAAGGTCAAACACACCACTTCTCATCATGGTCAGTGATATATAGTGATGGAAGACAATAATTTGCTAGAACAATGATCTCCTTCAGTTATTATTGCTTAGTCAAACATATAATGATCTTGATCTGAATTGCTTCTTTTGAATTTAGTTGAATAAAGAAGATTGAGTGGATTTGGACAGTGTAATGTCATTTCTTTTTTATGTTACCTTTATTTTATTATACTCATCGGTTCACAACTTTCTAATTTGCATGGATGTTGTTTAGTACTGATACTATGATTTGTGTCTTTTGGAACACATTCAATTCTCTGATTTATCATACCACACACAAAATGTTCACCTTCCATTTGACTATTCCTTGAAAAAAGGAAAAAAGTGTGAACAGGGAACCCTATTTTTTGTTTGTTGACTTGATTGAATATTGTTAATATTAATGTTACAAAGGTGGAACAGAGTGAATATTTAACTGTGATATCTGCTGCTTTGATTCTTGCCAAAAATGCAGGTAGATTCTATACATTCTGGTTCAATCTCGTTTGGGAGATTTGAAAATGAACCTTTATCTTGGGAAAGAAGGTCCTCTTTCTCTCATAATAGGTACTTGGAGGAGGTTGAGAAATATTCAAAACCTGGTTCAGTTATTCAGAAGAAAGCATATTTTGAAGCACATTTCAAAAAGAAGGGGATTTTTGGTATAATTCCATCCACAGCTCATGATGGATTATCATATAGAGCAGCCGGTGAAAGTGATGGCTCTGAGGGAATTGGTAAACAAGAGGATTTTGAGTCTAACGATGACCACTATGTTCCGTTTGACGAAATGTCCCAAAAAGAATTTGAGTTAGAAGAAGGTGACAATTATGTTGAAATGGATCGAAGATCCCAAGAAGATATCATCCCAATTGAAGAAAACCATTATATTCAATTTCGTGAAATTCCTGATGGTTCAAATTATCACGGAGAATGTGGTGTGAACGAATATGAAGAAGAGAGCATCGAAGAATATCCAATGCTTTCATTTTCAAGTCTCGAGATGGAACCTGTCATGAACAACTCTAATCATTTGGAGGATGCTAGTGAGAACAATAGTGCTTTGAATGAAGCTCATCCATCTGAAAATGAAACAAGTACCATACTCTTAGCTAATGACGAGGCAGTTATAGAAGTTGAAAAGGATGATGTTACTGTAAATACTGATGAATCATCAATAAGCATGAGTATAACTGTGAGTGAACCAGTACAGGGTGTTGAGGAAACAATCATGAATGATCTTGCAAAACCTTCTTCTGAGGTATGCATTTCCATGAGTTAAGTTCCTTTTTTTTTTCGTAAAGTTAGTTACATTGATTATATTTTTCAATTATATAATTGCCTTGTTATACTTGGGGTGTGACACCAGTGTGCTTGATTTATGCATAGGAAACAAAGGTAAAGTCTCAACAGAATTCTGAAATCAACAATGTTGGAGTTCAGAAAAGCACAGTTATATCAGCTAAGGATCCTGCAAGGCTTCCAAGTAGAGAGAGTCCAAGGACAACAAATATGGAAAAGAATTTATCAAAACTTGCAACTCCAATTAGCAAAACCTCCAAAGAAGTAAGAATTTGAAAAACGATGTGCTTAGGGATGACAGAAGGATAGTTTCTCTAAATTTTTGCTTATTTTTTTTACTCTTCTATATTTGGCTTGCTTGTGAATTGCTAAATACCACTAATTTTTGAACCTCCATTTGCAGGTTTCCAAAAGCGCAGAGAAACAAATTCGTGAAAACAAAAGGTAATTATTGTTTCTTAGTTTTAACTGTTATATTTTCACATTCACAGACTCAAATATGTGTTTTGAATTTTTAATAATGAAAAAATGTATGAAGACAACGAAAGGGTGAAGAAACCCAACCTTCTGCTTTAAATTCCAAAGGAATTCAAGAAGCAGGGAGGTTTTGTAGACCTATGTGAGATTAATCTTTCGTTTTCTCTCATTTTGACTTGAGTTGAGACAAACATAATCATGTTTTGCAGGTTGAACCAAGCTGTTGATTCTATGAAGTCCAATGTTAAGCCTAAGGCTGCAACTTTTAACTTTAAATGTAGTGAGCGAGCAGAAAGGAGGAAAGAGGCAAGTAAAATGCATTTTTTTTTTTTTAATCATTTCTGTTTATGTTAACAAACGATATAGAATGTATGACATTTTATTTGCTCTTCTGATCCTGTCAACTCAGTTCTACATGAAGTTGGAAGAAAAATTGCATGCAAAGGAAGCAGAGATTACTCAGATGCAAGCAATATCACAGGTAAGTTAGCCAATAATAGCTTCTAGTTTTATAAGATGACAAAAATATCAGAATATCAAGCGACAAGCTCTTTGTATGAATAAATGAGTCGATATTTTTACATCAATGGAACTTGGAACCATTTTTGAGAAATTGTTACATGAAGTTTTAGTCATATGTGATATGTGTGGAATCTGTTGGATTCTAATTGAAGGGGCTAATATGATTGTTACCAGTGAATTTGCTAATTGAAGTGTCCATTGAATTTACATCAATGGAACTTGAAACCATTAATTCATTCTTTCCTAAATTATATCAAATATTTCTTCAAGCATTGCCAAAGACAGAAAAGTGAAATAATATTGTGTGAAATGACATTTGTCTGAGAAATCTGGAAATCGCAGTTTTCAAGGATTGGATAAGAGGTGTGGCAAGCAACAAAGAATGAGGAAACAAAACGTGTAGAAGGATTTTGTTATATCTTTTATGAAGTATCTAGAGTGTAGCTGGCTCCAGTTATTTGCATTTCTTGTGAAGCTTGAAGAAACTTATTACATTCAAGTGTTATTTTTGTAGGAAAAGACAGAAACTGACATTAAAAAACTCCGAAAGAGCCTCAACTTTAAAGCAACACCAATGCCTTCATTTTATCGCACAACTCTCTCTTCACAACCACATGGGAATAAGGTACATGTTTTTGGGGTTTTCAGTCTACTTTTGTCTGTGAATTAGTGCTTCCATACAATCTGCTATTCATTGCAAATTATTAGTTGTTCTGTTGTCTCAATCCAATATGCAACTTAATGGGACCTTCTTGGTCGTCACATATCTACTACACTAGTTTTTTGTTTAAGAATTTCTTATGAGAAATGAAATCAAAGTGCTTTTTTCTTTCTCTGTTCGACTTCAACCATTTAATGTTTGCGAATTCTTCCTTTTCAAGTCTCACAACCAGGTTGTGACCAATAACATCAGAAGTAAGAAAGAACAGAATAAACCAAAAAGTTCAACGAGTGGAGCAGATGCAACAGTTCCTTCGAAATCAAAGGTTGGAAACAATCTGGATACTGATAAATCGATAACAATGAGAGAACCACATGATATCTCAGTCAAAGAGTTTGGCAAAAGTAAAGCATCTGAATCTTGTTTGATTTCTCCTGCTGCATCAACCAACCATAGACACTTTGCTAATTCTATGACAAGTAATCATGCTTCTGGAAGGAAAGAAGGAGCAAAGGTTTCTTCACAAAAACAGAAGGTATCAAATAGTTGTAAAGGAGCAAAACAACAAAACAACGAAAGAAATAAAAATGGTGAAACCACAAAACACAGAAATGATATAATGAGAAGAGGTGTGAGGAATGTTGGCTTGAGAAACATTTCCAAAAGTGGTAATCTTATTGTACATGTTTCCTCTTAAAGAGTTTGCCACTTACACTCTATAACTTGAGACATTTCAGGCTCCAGCATAAAACGAAGCCGAGTGATTACCACCATATACGTATCAATTAAGGCATATGCACATTAAGTTAGTAACATTTCTTGTATTTTATTAATGATATTCAATTGATGGTATAGTTGAGACAAGTTATAGAACAATATGGTCCGTGTTACTACTTTTCTAAGTTTGGTAGAAGTTATGAATAAAATAAACATGGAAAGTTACCCAGTAAGTAACTAGTAGTGGGCATGTTTTTACTGGACATGGATCTTGTGGTCTTCTCTACATGTTGAATAGTGTTCATTTGTTGATTAGAAAATAAATGGAATGAAATTTATGGAAATCCTGATTTGTAATTAACTTATTCTTTTAGTTTATCAGGATCTGCTGGTAGACTATAATACATTTATCTTCCTTTAATATGTAGTATTATTACAAAGTTCAGTCAACATAAATTTTATTCTATATTTTTTCGTATGTTTCATGATGTCATTGTATCATATGTTTTTTTCTATTTTATAACGATGATGTTATTTTACCTCTATAGGTAAAATAATTATGGGATTACATGAAATTAGAACATCAAAATGAGTACGCTAAATCAAACGTTTAATATGGCTTTTGCGGGAAGAAAAGTCTATGGATAAATTTACTTTGGTATTTAGTTTTGTGGTTATAAAAGGAACATGATGTTTTATTAGTAGGTCGCACTAAAAATCATTTCTTTTTGTTTTGTACTACTTTAGTGTTTGAGAGAATAAAATTAGGAGAGAAGATGTAGTTCCTCTTTTAATGTTTTTTTAAATATTTTTTTATGTTCAATCTTCTTTTAATCTATTTTTTTTTAATTTTAAGAAAGAGTATTGTTTTCTCTTTGAATATAGAGAGATATTATAATTATATTTCCTTTATTAAAATTATATTATTATTTAGTCAATTTAGTTATTGTTTTTATCTTTTATTTTAGTTGTGAGTATGTTATTTCACATTGGAAAAAAGTTGTTCTTGTTACTGGATATAAAATATGATAGTGTGAAAGTGTATGTTTAAGAAAGTTTTTGATAAATGAAGACTTGACATTTAATTGTATTTATCGGTGAACTACCTTTTTTTATTGCGAAGTTACTTAATTACTAATTTATAGTTTATCGTTGTTCTAGTAAACATTATTATTCACAATGAAAATTGCATAAACTACTTTTAAAGTTATGACATTTAATTATGAGATAAAGAAGTTCAACCAATGAGAATATTTTTTTATTGTGGAAACTAATGATAAGGACATTTCATACAAGAATATTATTTAAGAGAAAACACTAATGATAGTGAGTTCACATCAATAATAGACCATATCAATAATTTGAATATATTATTTGTCTAGTTTTCGGTGGCAAATTTCAAGATAATTGAAAATGAATTTGTAGAACTTCTACTTTAAAGCTTAATTGTTTCATATGATCAACTCATTATCCATATAACAAAAATATGAATACCTACACATTGAGGGTATTGTCAAAGTTTTCCTTAAAGAAGAATCTACACAAAAATAAATAAGGTAGAAAGGATGAAAAGCTAAAAGAAAATAGAAACTTTAACGATAATGAGAAATAGATCAATAAAACATGTCTTTTAAGTATTAACCATAACAAATGTTGCCATTGTGATAAAAGAGGGCATGCCAAAAAAAAATGGATATTGGCATAAAGGTAAACGAAGAAAAGAATTTTGAGGAATCAACCTCACATGTGTGTGTGACTTTATCAGCTTTTATCCAATTATTATTTGGTACCTCAATTTAAAATTTATACAATTATCATTTATTTATAAATATTAAACATTGAATATGTTCTTTTGATATTAAATATTGCTAATATCATTTTTCATTTTTCATGATTTTTATAAAAAATAATTAATTAATATTGTAAGGTAAGAAAACAAGTATGAAACAAAATTACACATGTTACTCGATAAAGAATGGGATGAAAGAAAAATTTTATACTGGTTGGATATAGAGATTGGTATGAAATTTTCTTTTGGAGATGTGGACTGGATGTTGAACATGTCCTCGTCGTGCTCTATTGTCATCCTTAGTTGTAAGTATCTCAAAAGATGGAGATATTTTGGTTAGCAAAGCAAGAAATAACTCAAATGATGAAAAATAGTTACATTATAAATGAATAATGAATTCAAGTACGAATTGGCACACGTCTTAAGATATTTGTGTTTATGGGAAATGATCTTACTTTAGATATTGATAAAATCGATTTAATGAAAATAAAAATGCATAACCATATTATACACAGTTCAATGATTATGACTAGTAGTGGCAAAAACAAAAAATATCATGACAAATCTTTATACATTTTTAACTGATATAAACATATAAAGATATTAAGTGTGATTAATAATAACAATTATATTAAAAAATAGTAATTATATAATAATAAATTAAGTTAATATTATAATAATTAGATTAGTTAAATCCAATTTCTTTCTTAAATGAAAGAAAAAGAATAATATATATATATATATATATATATATATATATATATATATATATATATATATATATATTACTCAATCTAATAATTTGTTGAGAGTGACAGTTTTCATAGTAATTTTTTTTCTTTGGAAAATGATGTAGTAACTCTTTTTTTTACTCCTTCCATTACTTCCTAAGGTGGTAGGCAAATGTAACCAAGTGAGGTTGCTTTTATTTTTATGCGTATTGATGCAGATGTGACTTTTATTTTTTTTATTAAAAATTCTTTTTAAGAAAGACATTGTGGCACAATGGGTGGGAATTGAAGGGACAAAAAAAGTTGTTCTCTTTGTGCAGAACACTCCACTCCACACAAAGAAAGGGGAAAGGAAGAAAGGATTTGTGTGTGACCAAATCTCTACCTATTTAAATCAACTACACTTCTTCAACGTCGTCTTCAAGTGAAATCGAAGAAAGGGTGAGGGAGAAGACGAACCTCGCGGAATCTCATTTTGTTGAAAGATTTCTTTTGTGATTGTAGCGAAGTTAGGGTTTTCAATGTTTTCCTTTATTCGATTCAACCCAATGATTGGCAAGTTGTGTTTTTTTTTTTCATTTTTGTAATACGCAAACACGTTGTTTTGTTTTTAAATCATTGTTGTGGGTTTTTGGGTTAAAGAAGTGAGATTTTGTTTTGTTGAATGTTGTTCATCCTCATTAGTATTAAGTGATTTGTTTTGAATTATTCAACTATATGTAATAGTACTAATAAAGTTTATAGCAGGTCAACAGTTAATATGTATGTGGTCATCAATTCACTAATATTGGTTTACATGTTCAAACCCTTACCACACAGACCACAAATAACTAATTATGTGCTAAATGTTGTTCACAAGTCAACACTTACTATTTCAATGATCTGCAATTAAAAATACCAGAGTTATAATGTTTGTCATGTTTTACTAATTATCCCATACCAAGTTAATATGTAATTTGTGATGTAGGACTTGTGGACCAATTATCCCATACCCAAATTGATGTTCTTTAAAATATTGACTCTAACCTCATACCAAATTTTGTCTGGATGTGCAAATTATTTAGAGTGGGTCAATACTAATTAGTTCTTTAGTCAGCATATAATGTTTACAGACATAAGAAGTATATCATGTTGGACTTGTGGATGAATTATCTCACACCAATTTTTATGATGTTGGATACGTTACATGTAGTAATTAAGGTGTTTTAATTCATTAAAGATGGGTACATATTAACACCCTTACTAAATACCACAGATTATGAGTGTGTGCAAAATGTGAAGCAAATGTCAACACTTAATAGTGAAATGATCAATATTTAAAATTTCCAGATTATCATGTTTATCATGTTTTACCAATTATCCAACACCTAGTTTGGTGAGGTTAAATCCGTAGAAAATATGTTAGTAAGGTTTATTAATTCAAGAATTGTGGGCTACATCTTCAAACCCTTAGTAAAGACCACGAATTGTGACGGTGTGCAAAATCTTTAGCGCAAGTCAGCACTTAATACTTGATTGGTAAACATTTACTATTGTGCCAGTTGATATTTATGTCATGTTGCACTTGTGCAGCAATTATTCCACAACTCATTTCATCATGTTCAATATCTTGCATTATATCTTATTGAATTTATGTGATTGACTATAAATGGGGTACATATTGTTGAAATGAATGTCCTGTTTGAGGTGTGGACTAATCTCATCAACATTTGTTGTTTGAGTGACAGTGAGTTACATGGATACCAAAGTGCACAAAATAAGTTTAATATCATAGATGTAGTACATTCTTCCAAACACATAGTGTCAAAAAATTAAAAGTACAAATTAACAACATAAACCCAAAAGTTAAAAATAAATAGCACAAAAATTAAAGACATTAAATAGTCATGAATTACATAAGTGATATATTATCCAAAACAAAAGATCCAACTTTGGAGCTCTCCCCAACCTCAAAACACGGAATATTGGCGGATGGAGGAACCATCCTATGTAGTATATCCTCCACATTGGCAGTGTTAGTAGGCTGCACGTTGGGCTGCACAAAGATGCACCAAAGTTAATCACCACATTCACAAGTTGTCATTGCTATAACATGAAAGTTCCAAAAATTGAATGATTCCACATGCTTGAAAAAAATGCAACAAAGGTCATCACTTGTCTGCACACAGGTCATCACCAAAAAATCAAATAGTTTTAATTAAAAAGTTCTCATGCCTTGACACAACTATCAAAAAATTCAAACAACTATCAAAAGAATTAATTGATTATATCACCCAATCCACAATATAACAAATCATAAATAAGACATAAAGTACATTGAATTCCATCATACATATATTAGTAATGGATCATAGATGACTGCAATTGGTACACATGCAGCAAAGGAAACAAGCACACTTATAACAGTTTAATGTTATAACAACAAAGTGCCAAATATTGAAAAATCCAACTTGCTTGTAAAAAATACACCACAGGTCATCACTTATGTGCACACAACTCATCACATAAAATCACACAGTACTAATGACCTTACAGCAAATTGATAATTCACGCATCTATCAAAATACTTGCTTTATCTAATGATGTAGTCCCAATATTTACAATTCCTAAAGTAACAGAGTAAGTGTATCGAAATGCATGAAACACATATCTTTAAACGATCACACATGACTGTAACTTGTACAAATGCACCTAAAGTGATCACCACATTAACAACTTCTTACTACTATAATATGAAAGTTTCAAAAATTGAGTGATTTCACATGCTTGCAAAAAATACACCACAAGTCATCATTTATGTGCACACAACTTATGACATAAAATCACATAATACTAATAACTTTATTCAGCAAAACCTAGTAATAGAATGTTTACATAACACATACCATATTCAATTTCATGAACGATCAATCATCATAGGAACCCAAAAAACTTAAACCCTATAATCAACATATGAAATGGAAAAAAATCAAAACTTTAAGTCTTTTAAACAATAAAAAGACCGTAAGGCAACAAATTGTAAAACAATGCTCCATACCTCCAATGTCACTCAACCATCATGCTTCTTTGAACTCAAACCTTTAAAAACAATCCCCAACACCCCAAAGCCAAAGGAAGAGGCACTTCACCTCACTAATTTAAGAAATCGCAATCAAATACAACAATTTCACATCTTCTCACTTTTGTGCTCTGTGCGACATAGAAACCACCTTCGTCAACAACATCTTCACCTCTTCTCCCTAACCTCGTTTCGTGCTCATCACGAGACCAATTGCCTTCGTCAACAAGAGCTTCAACGCTTCTTTCTAACCCTTTCAAGAGAATCCCAATAACAACTTCACTTCTTCTCCCTAACCCTCTCTCTTCAGTTTTCTCACTTCATTCTTTATATCCTTACAAACTTCACACAAAGGTTTTCGCTGAGGTCAAAAGAGAAGAAAAGTAACGTATGTACGCAAGAAATAAACATCCAAATTTTCAAAAAACTGAGAAATCTCTATTCACTTCCCACCTTTTCCTGCCACACTATTTTCTTAACATACAAAATTATTAAATATTTTCACGTCTGTTGGCCACGTCATAGACTCAGAGTGGGGTCAAAATTTAGATGTCAGACTAGTAGGAGACCCGTGCATACGCACGGGTCATGTTTTTTTGTTTTTAAAATTTGGTTATCTGGAAAAAAATGATTTTTATATTTTTATGTATAAATAAATGATTAGAAAAAAATATTTTGAAGAGTTCGATAGTTAATTTAATTATATGCACCGATTAGATTGATTTAAGGATATATTATTGATATAATTAGCTTAAATTAATTATTATTTTATGTTATGTTATTGTATATATATGATTTATTTTGATTTAAATGATTTTAAAGGATTGATTTGTTAATTTGAGTATATGTAATTATTACAACTATTAAGTAAATATAATTATGATATAATGAAGAATTAATTAGTTTGATGTACTATATTTAATTTTTTTAATTTTGGTTATATTTGTAATGTTATTGATTTAAAAGTTTATTAATTGTTGCTAAATTTAAATTTGATGTCATTAGTATTAAATTTGATATATAATGGCATTAAGATTTTAATTGTTGATTGAACCTATTAGTAGATATTTTATATTGTATCAGAAACGTTATTTTTTGGTTTAAATTAATATCATTCAATTCCAAATAAGATATTGATGGGAATATGAAAAGATGACGGCAAAAGGAATTATTGTTTGTCTTATCAATGTTCAGACTGCAGCTTATTATTCTAAAAGGTCAGGACGTTTGGAGTTGCAAGAGACATTTCCTTTAGTTTTTTTAAAAGGAGATTTGAAGACGGTAGGTTATTTTGTTCAGAAACGAAGAACAAAAATAGTCTTCCTCAGGAGTTACAGAAGCGTCCGACGATCGAATGTCTACCTCCAAGGCTTTTAGCTTCACCAATTTCTACCAAAACTCTGTCATGGTGATGGAACCCTTAGAGGTTAGTCTGTTTGCATGTTTGATTTTATTTATGTTTTGTGTGTTTGATGTATATAGTTAGCTTTTCGACAAAAGTTTTAATTTTTCTGTCATCCTTTGCTTCAACCATGTCTATTATATTTTATACAGTTCTTATTTTTAAGGATCGTTGTGGTTTTTTGTATGACAGAGTTTCTGGAGTTTGAAGAAGGATTTTATGAACAATGGGGGAAATCTCTACTGATTAGAGATGGCAAATAAACCCGTCCCAGTGGGTATTTCCCGAACCCGTCCTCGTTTTGACAGGAAATCCCCGCATTGACTAGATATGGGTATGGGTATGGAGAATCCCTGACTTTTTCATTTGGGTATGGGGATATACATATCCCCGCCATAATACTCATTCCCACCATATCTCCCTCATCGTTTAAATTATTAAAATATTCATAATTAATTAAGTAACCATATATATATATATATATATATATATATATATATATATATATATATATATATATATTCAATAGCATAAATTTAAGTATTTAATACGTGAGTATGTTTAATACTATCTATTTAAGTGTTTAATAGCATAAATTTTTCATTTACTAGGTAATATAAAAAAATCTTTACTTATTTTTATTAATTTTTGTTTCATTTGAAGAACTTTTTTGTTTCACTAAAACAATTATTTCTCAACTATTGAGTATATATGTTGATACTTGAAAAGCGTTCTTAGATGTCTAAGGTATTTTTCATCTTATCATAACCTTAATTATACATTTATTTTCCTTTGTGCAATTTCTTTCAACAGTTTATCAAATTGTTTCTAAGATACACATTTGTTAATTTTTTAATATTTTTATTTGTTGTTTATTTTATCATGTAGAATACTATTTCAGTATATTTTATCTAATTATTTTTTACTCTCTAGCTCATTATGTCAATCATACTGTATTTTTTTTTCACTATAATTGTATAAATAACTTTTATTTACTAAAATATCAAAATTTAATGTAACTACTATGAATATTTTTGTATCATCATCCAACATATATTGGAGTTCAAAAAATACAATATGTATGTTAAAATCTTATTATTATGTTTATTATTTGTTATTTGTGTCATTTTGATTGAGTGATGTATTATCATTTTTTATTAGTGTATAAAAAAAGAGATTCATTAGAGTTTAAAAAATTGAAGTCAACAAACATTTAACATATATTTTAATTTGAATGTTTGTTTTCCTTTAAATTTTTTTAAAAATATTTTTAAATTTTATCATTAATAAAATTTTATCATTAATGTTTAGGGTTTGCAAATTTAATAAATATTTTGGCTCTCATGAAATTTTATTTGGTATTATAATCTAAAATATAAACAATTATAATTTATTTCAAAGTATTTGATATCGAAGAAGCAATCATCCTCCTAATATTGAATATTTGACAATTTTATGTTTCCTTTATCGTAATTTTTTATTAGTTTATAAAAAATAATTAAAATTTATATTGAAGTAATAAGGAAACGGGTACGGGTATGGATAGGAGATTATACCCGTTACCCGGTGGGGATGGGGATGGGATAAAAGTTTAATACCTGTTGGGTTTGGGATGGGAATGGGGATGAATTTTTTTTACGGGGGTGGGTATGGGATAGCGAAACCCGTCCCCGCCTCGCCCCGTTGCCATCCCCTACTACTGATAGTGATGGAGGCGTGGCTTAGGATCGTCAGGCCAGTTGATGGAATCATGCCCAAGACCTTTAGAGAGCGATCTCGGATTAACTTCAGATCGTAGAATAGGAACTCTTTTATAATTTTTGTAATGTTTTTGTTTGGGTTTTATCAGACCTTTAGTTGTGTTGGGCCTTTTGGTGTTTCGGCCCATAGTATATAAGCCCTTGTGAGACACATTTGTACCCAGATTTTGAGTTATATGAAAATTTAAGTTTTCTCTCAAGTCTCGAGGTTCTCCTCAGAACCACCGATCTTTATCTTTGAATCTCCGATTCAAAGTGGCGGATCTTCCTCACTTATCTTGGAATCTCCTCCAAGTGGCGTGAATTCCTCCCGTTCCGCAACTCCATTGATTCGGCGTCCTCCATCTTCCCCTTCGTCGATTTTCGTTCTAGGGTTTTTGCACCCATTTCTGTCCAAGACGTTTTTTCATCCCCAAATCTGAGACAATCCTTCATCATCTGGTAATCAGAGCTCGGTTCGTAGTTTTTTTTGAGTTTTCGTTTCGGATTTTCAGGTTTTTCCTTCTAAAGTAGGTCGTGGTGCGTTCTTTTGTTGTTTTGTTTTGTGGGTTTGATCATTCTTCGTTTTGTGCTCTTTTAAAAGGCAAAAAAGTGGTTTTTCATGAGTAGGGTTCGAATTGCATCCATCAATCTGTTCACGTACGTTCCACTTGAGCTAAATATTGTCCGACATGTCTATTCAAATGTGGAAGAACATTAGGGTGCTTTTGGTTGTTCCATCGGATTCATGAGCTAGAAGTGTGGAAGTGTTCACGAATTTTAGTTGCTGGTTGGTTTCACTAGTTCGTGGTAGATTGCCCAAAGTGTGGGTGTTACCATTAGAATTGGCTCAACTGGAGACAAATTCGTCAATGAAATTTGATGCATAGCACGTGTTTGTGGATTTGGTTCAGTGGGAGATTTTGCAAGATCACTCGGGAATCTTTTATTTTTATTGATTTTGAAAAAAGTTGTAAACCCATACGGGTATCTATTTTATAACATTCTGGTTTTGAGAATTGTGGATTTTAGTACTCTTTATTTATTTAATAAAGTTTAAATTTCTCGCGTTTTAGGAAATGAGGTATTATTAAATGCGACGTTATTACTTATTTTCTTTATTTTATTAAAAATTAGTAATATCTGGACGGGATGTTACACTTGCAATGGGTTGTGGTCGTATAGACGTTGCTCCTATAAACAACAGCTTAAATGGATGCTCACAAACTCTATATTGAGCTCTGTTCTTCAACAGTTTAAAGTTATGCATTATGTAACTTTCACCCTCTTTTAGCTTGTCTTCCCAAACACCCATATCTTCCTTCTTAATCATTGCAACAATAAGATCACTCTGAAGAACAAATTAACACATATATGGTTAAATATAGTTGTCATCTTATAAAATAAAATATAGAACATGCTAAAATATGGTACTTTACATTACCTTTTGATCCATCAGAACCATTTCCATACTTCGTTTGGAATCCCATGACTCAACATACCACAAATCTATGATTCTGATAGCAAGTTTCAACGTTTCTCTTCTTCCATCAATATCCTTGATCATATCAAATTTTTTTGCCATCTAATACATGACAATAAATTAGGTGTTAAGTTTCAACCAACGACACAACGACTTCAAATAAATAAACGAAAAATAAACAAAACACAAAATCAAGGTACGAATCATCTTCAACAAAATAACAACAAAATAAAGCGCAAAAAAATAAAAATAAAAACTTTAGTCAACAAATAATGTGCATACAACTGAAAAAGACTTTCAATAAGTACTAAACAAAAGGAACACTGTAACGTCCCATTTAATTATTAAGCGAAATTAAAGGAAAACGTCACACAATATAAGTACAGTAGCGTAGTCCCGGGGGCTTTAACACAACCCCGACAAAACTCGGGCACACCACGATGCCAAAGGAAAGCTGAATACGAATACGACATGGAGTGTAGCGTAGAAATACAGGAAGAGATACATGGGCCATAGCCCTAAATAAAACACAAAGAAAACTCCAGCCCAGATGGCTAAGCAGCGGAATCACCATTCGCTTGTTGACCATGAGAACCTCGCCCATCTGCTCCCATCAACCAAGTTGATGATCATCGCAAGGAAAAACAGCCACATACAACACAACCATGCAAC
>Ga0214542_1004637_pt1 | contig 27057 bp, 19 predicted proteins | sample CNSS1metaG_FD_160096 | JGI IMG/M metagenome (GOLD analysis project Ga0214542, IMG submission 160096) | Root nodule microbial communities from cowpea collected in UCLA plant growth center, Los Angeles, California, USA - CNSS1 | ecosystem: Host-associated > Plants > Roots > Nodule | place: USA...
TATATATATATATATATATATATATTAGTTAAAAACATTCAGGCCTAATTTTTTCTAAGTTGCACATCTTGTTTTCTATCTTCATTCTTCAAACTTCAAGTATTAGTATGTTGTATTCTTCCATGTACACCCCTTGACATTCTTCTCTTTCCTTTATTTGAAATTGGGCATATACATCAAATCCTATATAGACAATGACGTTTATGGTATGTTTGTTGTCAAATGATGGAATCAAAATGAGAATACTTGACACGTGACAAGTGAGGTTTATTATTTGTTTATTTTGTTTATTTTTTATGAATCAATTGTATGAACTTGAGTTTATTTAAACTTTATTAAAATTTATGACAGTGATGTATTTTATTTTATTTTATTTTATTTGAATTTATGATTAAATATTTGTTTTTTAAATAATTTTGTAAATACTCGTGGATATGAAAAAAATAAGCGGGTATGGATACCTGACGAATATAGGTACGAATACGTGACAAATATTTATCCAGCGGGACGGGTACGGTGGAGCTATTACCCTTACCCTACCCGCCTTATTGACATCCCTAAGTATCCCAATAAAAACATGGGTATTAAAAGAAAAATCGAAAATGGAAATGACCAAAATAACAAATTTTGGGACGGTTATCAGGAATTGGGTATATTACCTGTTTGTTTGTTTTTTTTAGTTTTACAATAGATAAAAGTTGTGTCACGGTGACAGAACTTCAGTTCACTACATTTTAAATTGAAGATGTTAATATGACGTAATTTTAGTTTAGTTTTGATAGAAATTGTGACACGATTTCTAATTAAAATTCTTTGAACTAAAATCGTATGTATTATATTAACATCGTCAATTTTAAAAAATTTCTACACTAAAATTATGTCACCTTGACATGATTTCCTTATAATGAAATTATGACATTTTGGTATGAGTTGTTCATTTTGATAATTATTTTGAAAACTCTCAGTTTCGATATTTTTAAAAAAAATCCTATATCATAGATCCTAACAAACCCAGAAAAGTATAAATGAAATATAATCTTTTTTATCATATTATAGAGCATTGTGTATTTGAAATGATTGTTGTTAAATATAATTATACAAAATATGAAGTAAAAAAACACCTTGACATGTCACCTTGACATGATTTGGTTACAATTAAATTATGACAGTTTGGTATGACTTGTTGATTTTGATAATTATTTTGAAAACTCTCGGTTTCGATCATTTTAAAAAAAATCCTATATCGTAGATCCTAACAAACCCAGAAAAGTATAAACGAAATATAAATTTTTTTATCATATTATAGAGCATTGTGTATTTGAAATGATTGTTGTAAGAAATAATTATACAAAATATGAAGTAAAAAAACACCGCATGAATTGTTTTATTGCAAGGAACCATTTAGAAGGTTATAAATATAAAATCAAAGTTGAAACTCTTCATTAAAATATACTCCACATAAAATTTAAGAATTGATTTCAAATAAAAATTTATGTTCTACCAAAAGTTTTAATAAAAAATATTACTAAAATAAAGTTTTATGAAATTATGACAATACATAAAATTAAAACTTTATGTCCTTCGTGATAATGAAAATATATTTATCCAAACTTAACCACTAATTAGAAATGACAAATAAACTCGTCTCGTGAGTATTGTCCGAACCCGTCCCCGTTTTGACGGGAAATCCCCGTATTGACTGAGTATAAATATAGGTATAGATATGAAGAATCTCTGACTTTTTCAATTGGATATGGGATGTATATATCCCTGCCATAATACTTGTTCCATCCATATCTCCGTCCATGTTTAAATTATTAAAATATTCATAATTAATTAAGTAACCATATATATATATATATATATATATATATATATATATACTTTCTATTTTTTATTTCTTATAATTATTTGGTTTGTCATAAAACTCATTCGCATCTCCAATATATTTTTCATCTTATCATAACCTTTATATGATTATGTTAAAATAATGTATGTAAATTAAAAATAAATTATGTCACACATTTGAATATTTCTATCATTTTTTAATATTTTTATTTATTGTATATTTTCCTTTCACATGAGAATGTTTAATACTCTCAAATTTAAGTGTTTAATAGCATAAACCTTTCATTTACTTGGTAATATAAAAAAAATCTTTACTTATTATTAATAATTTTTGTTTCATTTTAAGAACTTTTTGTTTCGCCAAAACAATTTTTGTTATTTCTCAACCATTTAGTATATATGTTGATATTTGAAAATTTTTCTTAGATCTCTAAGGTATTTTTCATCTTATTATACCCTTAGTCATTTGTCAATTTTTTTGATATTTTTATTTGGTTTTTATTTTCATCATGTAAAATACTATTTATTTAATCTAACTATTTTTTATTTTCTAACTCATTATCAATCATACTGTAATTTTTTCACTATAATTGCATAAATAACTTTTATTTACTGCAATATAAAAATTTAATGTAATTGTCATGAATATTTTTTTATCACCATCCAACATATATTAGACTTCAAAAGGTACAAGATCTATATCAAAATTTTATTTTATTATTATGTTTATTATTTGTTCTTTGTTATTTTGATCAAGTGATGTATTATAACTTTTATTAGTGTATAAAAAATATTCATTAGAATTTAAAAATTTAAAGTAAACAAACATTTAAAATATATTTTAATTTGAATATTTGTTTTTCTTTTATATTTTTTTAAAAATATTTTTAAATTTTATCAACTAAGTTTCATTAATGTTTTTAAATTTAAGGTTAAATTACTCTTTTGATCCCTCTATTTGTCAAGTTATCTCAATTTGGTCCTCATTTTCTTAAAAATGATTCAATTTGGTCTTTGCCGTTAATTTTGACTAAACAGTGTTAAAGTCAACGCCACGTGTCAACTTATGGTTTTTTTGAATTTATTTTGAATTTTTTTATTTTTTACAAGTGTCACCTCATAATTGTGTCACGTGTCAAAATTAATGACTCAATTTGGTCCCTATATTTGTTTTTAGTTTCAATTTAGTCCAACTTTTGTTAGAAGGAAGCAATATTGTCCTTCCTTATATTGACACTCAATTTAATCTTTGTATACAACTTATGATGATATTCTTAATAAAATTGACTTTTTTATTAAATATTTGTATAAATATTTTTAAACAATTTTTTTTAGTTTTATTATTAAACAAAGTTAAACCCCAAACTTAATTTCAAAAATTAACAATTTTGTCATCATATATAAAAGCATCAATGTTCATATTATATAAACTTAGTGAAGATTAAAAATCAAATAACTTGCCACACATACATTTAGGAACTAAATTTCAAGTTCAAAACAAAACCAAAGTCTAATGTTTTGTATAGAATTTAAAGTTAATTTAAAATATTTATAAAAATATTTAATAAAAATGTTAATTTTAGTAAGAATATCACCATAAGATTTATAAGAAAGTAGATTTAGTGTCAATTTAAGGAAGGATAATATTACTTCACTTTACAAAAATTGAGACTAAATTGAAACTAAAAACAAATATAGGGATCAAATTGAGTCACTTTGACACGTGACACAACTATGAAGTGATACGTCTAAGAAATTAAAAAAATTAAAAAAAAATTAAAAAGATTCAAAAAAACCAAAAATTGACACGTGACGTTGACTTTAACACCGTTTGGTCAAACTAACGGTAAGAACCAAATTGAATCATTTGTAAGAAAATGAGGATCAAATTGAGACAATGAAAAACTTGAGGATCAAATTGAAATTTATTGACAAATAGAGGGACCAAAAGAGTAATTTAACCTCAATTTAATAAATGTTTTGATTTTCATGATATTTTATTTGGTATTCTAATCTAAAATGTAAACAATTATAATTTATTTCAAAGTATTTGATATCAAAGAAACAATCATCCTCCTAATTTGAATATTTGATAATATTGTATTTCTTTTATCGTAATTTTTTATTATTTTATAAAATTAATTAAAATTAATATTGAAGTAATAAGAAAATGGGTATGAGTATGGGTACTAGATTATATCCGTTATCCGGTGGATATGAGGTTGAGACAAAAATTTGATACCGTTGAATTTGAGTATGAGGATGAGTATAAATTATGATATAGCGAAACTCGTCCCGTCGTGCTCCGTTGTCATCCGTACGACTAATTATTATAATTTCCACAAACAGAAAATTATTGAAATTAAGCATATATTTTAAATTTTCTTAAAGATATACGATTATATATTATAAGAAAACAGATAAAATAAAAAGCGTAGGATCACAAAATCCAGCAATGATAATTATGCGGCTAACATGACAGAAAATAAAACCTAGAGTTGTTGAACATGATAAATAACATCTGAGAATAGAGTCTGATTCCATGAATAGCAACAAGAACAGCAAACACGAGAATCAGAAGAAATAAAAGGTTATGGAAGAAAGCCTTACTTTATTGTGGTCATTGTAAGACTCAATGAGAGATGCACTGGTGATATTCAGTTCAGATTTCAGTGTATCTTCCAACAGAAAAAGTGAATAGCGATGATAGTAACACAATAACCTTATAACGATCATAGGTTTAGCAAATAATAGATTTTTCGATAATAGTAAGACAATAACTTAACAAAACAATAAACAATAAATTTAGTTAAAGTTCTAATATTATTTTAAGAAATAAAATTTAAATATATTTATTAACGGTTGCACCCACTTGTGAGGGTGTTTTTAAGTGAGACGCGATTGCGTGCTTCAGATGTCTGTTGGTGGTGCGTGATTTGATCCCCATGTGCAGTGTAACAGAAAACGTAAGCGTTTATTTAAAAACAAAGGTGAAATGTGATATTTTCTATAAATAATTATAAATAATAATATTTTGACTCATTTCTTTATTTATCTTTAATTTATTATTTTAATCATTTTTAATTCATCATATTATATTATTAAAAAAATAAAAATAAATAATTAAAAGATTATTGAAATAATAAATTTAAAATAAATAAAAAATGGATTAATTTTTCTTTATTCCAAAAAAGTTTTATAAGTGTTTTGTCTTCATTTATATATATATATATATATATATATATATATATATATATATATATATATATATGAAAGCTGACAGCATTTGCAGAAGTGTGTGATATTCCAACATATTTTAATATATTTTTGTTTGTACGCTGTTTTATGAGTAGCATGTCTGAAAGATGGGTGGACAGATTGTTTGGTATCTCAAAGAAGGAAAGCCAAAATGTTGAGTGGAAGTGAATAATGTGTTATACAATGGATGGAAGGGAACAACACTTCGCAACATGTCTCCTATCATCAATGTCTAACTCTATCTTTTTAACCAAATCTAACCCTAATCAACAATATATATATATATATATATATATATATATATATATATATATATATATATATATATATATTACTAATTACGATCTATTATTTTTTAATTATTGATTTTTTTTATTTTTTACACCATAAAAAAAATTAAATAATAAATAATCTTAATAATAAAAAATAATTAATCATTATAGAGACTAATTTGAATAATAATTTATAAATTAAAAATTATTAAAATTATTGATAACTAAAATAGTTTATATTATGAATGAAAAAATTATAATTGATCTCTAAATTAGTAACTAAAATTGTTTTTATTATAAATTGGTCTCTAAATTCACTCATATTAGTTAACAAAGTTTTGACTACTAAAATAATTGGGAATTGGTCTCTAGACCAATTCCTTTGGTAGCTAAAATCATGGTAGTTAATGTTAGTGATCAATTTAGAAATCAATTCATAATAGAAATTATTTTAATTATTAATTTATAGACCAATTATTTATAATAGAAACTATTTTAGTTACCGATAATTTTTTTGTTTATAAATTAGTATATAAATTGATCACTATAGTGACTTACTATTTTTGTTAGTAAAATTAGTCTTAGTTAGGTTTTTTTTTTTTTTTTTTGTAGTGACTCAATTCATCATAGTTCTAATATGTATCACAAGAGAGTTGTTGATTAATTAGCATGATTCATCTTCTAATTCTTTTTTGTTATGATCAATGACGAATCAATTTGAAGATCGAGGATCCAAGTAACTTTCTTTTCTTGTATCATTTTGATGAACTTGGTTTTATTCTTATGTCTTGACTTTTTAATCACAAGAATTATGTTACCTAAGTAAAAAATTAGGTTGCACTGTCTATAACAAATTGTTATTCATTCTAAAAAGTGAATTTTAAGTTAATTCAATCTTATAAAACTATTTTATAAAATAAAGTTTTGCATTCACTTTTATAATCTGAAATAGCAATTATTTTTAAAAGATATGAGATCTTAACATTCATAGATGAAATCTTCCTTAAACTAACAATAGTAGACACTAGGTCAGCATGATCTTATGTAAACAATAATATTTCCTTTTCATGACTTTATAATTTCATTTTGAAAAGAATAAACATGAGTATGAGTGATTAATATATATATATATATATATATATATATATATATATATATATATTAAAAATGTAGTTAAATGAAATAAATATAAAAAAGTTATCAAAATTTGAACTTAATATGGTAAACTAAGAATAATGCATAATTTAATTGTCTCGAACAATGACATGATATATTTTCACACTAAGATTGAAAAATACTAACGATGGAACAACACATCATATATTTAAGATTGACCTTAATTGTCCGTTTGTTTTCACTCTAATGGAAGACTTGAAGCAAAAGCACCAAAATAGTGTAATTTTGACTTCAAAATTATCAAAATGATGTAATTTTGAAGTCCTCCAAGCTTGTACGACTTCATTACACTAAAGTTTTAACTAAACTGATACAACTTTAATTAAAATTAAAAAAAAAAAAACTTATTACGAACTGAAGTCGTATCAGACTTACAACTTCTTCAAAATAATGTTGTATTGAGCTTACTACATAAAAATTGCACCATTTTGATAAATTTGAAGTCAAAATTTCACTATTTAGATGCTTTTGCCCGGTACTTGAAGGCAAGATTAGAGTGATTCCATTCTAATTATATAAGAATGATTTTCCTCCTCTTTAAAAAGAAATGAGTTGAAAGGCACATGTACAAGGGAGAAATGTCCTTGTACCATTGGTTGTTCCTGTTCATTGTCTTATTTTGTTTTTGCAAAAAACTTTATGTGATCTATCATTATTTTTGTTTATAAAAATAATGATAATTATAAATCAACAAATTATATTTTAACTTTTAATGTATATAATAAATTATTTGAACTATTATATTATTTTAAAGGATTAATATATTTTTAGTCTCTATCTTTAATGTAAAATTGGGATTCATTCCGGTTAAAATTTTTGATACATTTTGGTCCTCAAGTTGATACATTTTGATTTATTCAAAAATTACATTAAATTTTTTTGACACGTTAAACACTTTTTATGCTAGTATTTGAATTATTTATACGGTTTAACATATTTCCACTTCAATGTTAACTAAGAAACACTTTTGGGATGAAAATAAAATTGAACGTAATTATCTTAAAATGATTATATTCGTCCATTTTTAAAGTTTGAGAATTAAAATGTATTAAAGTTTTATACCAGGACGAATTCCAATTTTGTGTCAAAGTTCAAGGACTATAAAAATATATTTAATCTTATTTAAACAATCTATAATATTGCATAAATAATAATTACAACTCTTGAATTTTAAATGATGATTAACTAATATTTACTAATAATTTTTATGAGACATTTTTTTAGTTGAATAAATTAACTAATAAATTTTCACTTTAAAATTTATTTTAGTAATAAATAATATATTCCAGTGCTTTAAATTAAAAAAAATTAATATATTGATTGTTGACTTAGAGTCAAATTATCACCACCTTAGCTTTAATATTAAATAAAATTCTAATCGTGAAAGTGAGAAATTTTGATACATAACTACAACAATTAGAATCCAAGTGATAAAAAACATACAGTAACCATATTCAAAAGAAGAAAAACGCAATACTCATAAATTCTCTTATTAATGTAGTGCGTGTGTTTTTGAACTGGCGATCTTTTCTAGTGTGCTTTGCAATTTAACCTTTTTTAAGAGACAAGACATCAGTCTTTTATTTGATTATAACATTACTATCACCTAGGCTCGCCCTAATATTTTGTGGGCTCGTGGAAAAATAATAAATAAAAGATCTTATATGAAAATTTTAATTTTAACATATAAATAAGTAATTTCTTAAAGAAATATACTTTTTTAAACAAAATAATAAATAACATGTAAATTTTATTTATAACATAATAAATGCAAATTTTATTAAAAAATATATTTTTTAAAATAACAAAAATTAATATTCTTTTTTGCCCTCCCTTCTTGGTCTAATAACATTGTACCTCTAGATTAATCTCGTGTAATGATCCTAGAATCACCAATACTTGTTGCTATAAGTCACATATTTCTTTCCTTGAACGAATTTTACTATCCATTTAAGTTGGCAATTAAAATCTTAAGTGGGGGTATTGAAATAAAAATAAATATGATAACAACAAGAATATTACTATACAAAATAAAAAATCAAGACACTAGCCACATGAAGAAGGTTGACCAAAGAGTAACAGCAATTGACGCGAAAGCATATGTCCATAGCATGATAACTGAACACTCACTTTCACCAGCTCCAAACAACTCAACCATTGTCCCTGACAAATTATAGTAGCCACACAAATAGGTTTATTAAATCATCAGTACTAAAACAAAATTATTCAAAATGTAACCACACTTCACACAAAACAAAACTTGTACATTTCCCTGTCAAATAGCTTCTTTTAACATATACTGATTGAACTTTAGTACTTATAAAACTGATTTTTAAGGTAAAGATTGACCCATTTATATATTGTGAATGGTATAATTTCTAGGTTATAAAATCTCTAACATTATCCATCATCTTTTTACACCTTAACACTACAACAAAAACTCTATAAAGAAAATGACATGATCTTGAGATACTAGGCAAATTAATTAGAAACTCTGAAACTCTACCAACACACATTTTTGTTTTCAGCACAGCCTTTATCATTGTACAAAAGGTCACTTTCTTTTGTGGGGAACGTATGGGAAATATACCTATGTTCATGGCTGGGGGAAGTGCATGTTGAAGCAGAAGCACAAATTGATATAAAGGATCTGATGGCACCAAACTCAGATGTATAGCTGCTTTCACAGCTGCCACACCCAAAAGTGGGAGGAAAATATATCTCACTGTTACAATTCCCACAAGGGTCCACAATGGAGTGCTTGATTCTTTCAAACCTGTCCCATTTGCCATAACTCTTTTCTTTAAGCATATCTTCAGAGAAAGAAAATGAAAAAACTTGTTCACATTAAAAACTAGAGTTAATAAAGCATAAAGTCTCACCTTTAAGTAGGTTTGCCCCCATTACAAGAGTCAGAATAGGGATGGCTGCCTCACTACAGAGAAACGTGAGTTAGTTGTGTGGGTTTAATCGAAGTACAACAATGTTAGGATTTCTTTTTTTAATTCTCATTCTTTATTCTTTATTTATTCACGTGATTTAGCGTGAATAATGTATAAATGTCTTTTTTTTATACAAAAATTAATAGTTTCATACTAAATCATGTTAATAAACGAAGAATGAAAATAAAAGAAAATTAGAATGAAAGTATATTTTTTTTAATTGAAGACCAGAAAAACAACATCAGTACCCCACACAGACTAATTATAACACCTTACTTTACACACACATAGGCAAAACTGTACAAATTTTTATTATAATTACTAAAATAAAAAATATTATTAGATTTTAAAAGAAATATATTTACAAGAAATAATTAAAATAATATTTATAATAAAATAAGATATATTAATAAAGCATAAAATTGATAAAGAATTATATACAATATTATTATAATAAATCATCATGGTTATAAATTATTATTATTATTATTAAATTATTGTAATATCATAGACATTAGCACGCGAAACTTTTGACCTGCAAATTTTTTGAGGTTTCAAATAATTGAGATATAATAAAAAAGTGGTTAGCTTTTATTTAAAACAATAACAAATTTGTAGTTGAATTAAGTTCACAAAGTTTTTGGTTAGATCTTATCTTTTCCAACTGAAAATGTAAAGAAGTAAAGTTCTGAGATGTGTACCCCAACATGGAAGTGGATTCTTCTACCACATGAAGCGGAGCACCACTACCTATAATTAAATTACGTACTGGGGAGATTATACCAATCACAAATCCAATAATCTGTAACAATAAAAAAACAAACAAAAGATTTACCAAATAGTATAAAACTACTGTAGTCTAGATCCATTAGACCTCTTCAATTTTAACAATGTAAAATGTCCGAATGCATCAAACCAATTCATGCATCCATAGATCTCACATTATTAAAATATATCTTAATGGATATATGCAGTAAATAGTAAACAGGGAAAACATGATAGCAAGTTGTTTCCAAGGAAATGAACCCTGAATCATACAGCTCCGGTGGTTGACGGCGCAAACACAGCTTTGAAATTTAAGTTGCTTGAAATCAACCCAACGCAGTTCTTAATTTTACTTGAGATTGAAACCTGCATAAAACATCTTGGAATCAAGGGGTTGTATATGTATATGCATCATGGATTGAAAGCAAACTTTTGTATCAGAAGAAGATCAATCATGAAACCTGTTGACATAAATTGAACTCACCTTATATATTATGGATTCAATTCAGTTTAAGTTGCATACAGTTATGTTACTAGAGTAGAGATACTTGAAGGGTTAATTCTGTTGCCATGCTTCAATTTGAAGAATGCTAACTATCAAATGTTTTGACATTTTTGTTTTGAAGAGTGTCCCTGGATTCTTCGTTAGGACTTGCATAAAACTATCCTAATGGAAATACTACATTAGAGAAGATGTCAGTGCTAATATTCTCAAGAGTATTATTTAACATATGCCAGTTACTCATTTGTTCTTAACTTTTTAAAATGCCGTTGAACCAATATTGTGAAGGGCAATTATCGGGAAATTTTAATCACTAAATAGCTATCTTTTGAAAAGGGAATTTTGTAATAAGCCTCACTTTCTCCTCTGATTCTTCTTCAGGAAGCAGTAAGGTATATGCATCATCCATAGTATCTTTTGTAGGATTAAGTGTTTGGAAAAAATGCTGTGGATGTGACTCTGATGCTTCCCCTGAAGCCTTCAATATGACGATGTCATTACTTGAAGCGTCTTCTTTTTGGATTCTACTTGCGGAAATCCTTATTATGTTGTAAACATATGACCACATATAAACTGTTCCAATCTGAGGTTTCCAAATGAACTCCAATAAGTTAATAATTTTCTTCGATAAGTGCTAACTATATCAACAATTGACAATTTAAAATTATCATTTTGCATACCGCCATGGAAAGTGAAGCATAAGCCATCCCATACTGATAGCAAACATCAGAGTCTCCAAAAGGACTACCACTCTCTCTACACATAGCAGGAATAATGATAATAGGCAAGTTCCCCAAATTTCCTGTTCATATTAGTCTGAAAAATGAGCTCAAGCATAGATGCATAAGGCAGAGAATGGTGCACAGATTTAACACATTATTAAAATTATAAACAATACGTTGCAAACGTAATGCAGGCATCAGGACACCACTGGTGAGAGATATTTCTTAGTTTAAGTAAAACTTTCTTGGGTACAATAAGCACATGACTCTCATCAGTCAGAATTTTGGGTGGCATAAACCTCATATTAACATCGTTGTTTCATTGGATTGCAATTCCTTTTATTCTTTTTCATATTTTAGAATCTGCAGAAAAGTAAAGAGAAAGCCAAGAGTTATGACACAGGAAAAAAGTGCCGAATCAATTCAAATCTGCGGGTGACAAGTTTGATTTGAAGAAGTAAGCTAGACAGAGACTGTAAAGCGGAGTTTTCATCTTCATGACTTGAGAATGGAGGTGGATCCTCTTCATTTGCAGGATGGTGCAAGAAGGAGAGAGAGACAGAAGGTTCCCACAGCACATGTTAAAAATTTTCAATTTATGAAAAAAAAGATATTGCAGCTCCCACTTAGATCTTACAGAATTCAAAGTTTGTCTCAACTAAGTAATGCAGAAGTAAGATTACATGTGTGGTTTGCTGCATTCATTTACTTGGGCTGAGAAAAGTGTATACCAGCAGAACAGCAACCCAGGATTAGACCTTCCAAGTGTTGGGGAGGCCTTGTAATCTTAATCAAAATCCATCCTAAGGCCGAGCCTAATATGAATGTGATAAGAACATTGAACGGCATGAACCACCTAAACCACAACAACAAAAAGTCACAAAAGCACTAGTTACAGGATTCAAGCTTCTCCTCCACACATAGCATTACAAATCAATACTCACAACTGAACAACACTCTTCAAGGTAATCGTTTTAGCCAGATTGGTAGCCACCAGGGATGGATTAAACACATAAAACACAAGCTGTCACAGAAGCAGAACCGTTTTCAATAATCATCAAAAGCGAGAAAGTCAAAACAAAACAAAAAGATATTTGTATTTGCAACCTGATTCACTCTCTTCTTTGTATCTTCTCCCAATATCGATATATCATCCAGTGCAAGAAACAAGCCAACTGCAGTCACCAGTAACACTTTGATAACCGGGAAAGAAGCTACAGAAAGTAGCTGAAGAAACCCCATTATACCAAATCTTCAAACAACCTTCGCCAATCCTAACATCAAAGAAAATATGTATCTGAAGAAAAAATACAAAAACCGAACAATGGTCACTCTCAAAATTCATAATAAGAATACCAATAGCAAAAGTCACAAAAAAAAGGCATTGAATAACAAAATTATTTTGTCCCAGCCTCGTAGGACATGAAGACCTTGGAAATGACCGAACGCGTTAAAGAACGTGGAATTTGGAGGAGCAACTCTACTACTCTTGTTAGTCACTACACAAGCACCGCATAAAAGAATACGGCAAAATATCATAACTGATTTGATCACTACTTCACGTGAAACCAACGAAACTAAAACACATGATATTAAATTATTGTTATGGGTCTGCATTACACTAATATATATATAATAAAAATAAAAATTAAATCTTTTCTTAAATAAGTTTTTCATAAGAATTCTCTTTTCGAAGGAATGAAATTCGTTAGAAAGATATAAAATTAATTATACATAAGTTCAACTACATAAGATATTGATACCACTCTTAATCCAAAATTTTAAGACAATAAATATATAGATCTTTATTTATATAGTATTTTACTTTCTTATTTATAGCCAATATAAAACTTAGAATCAAAATTAAATTCTTAGCATTCTTAACATATTTTCACGTAAAAAAAATATCTATTTGCACTTGATAATTTGGTTTAACTTTTAAAGGTTTGTTTTACGAGATTAAGAAAAAGAGAGTTTTTATAATTTTTAATTTGATGTAATATTATGGTCAGAACTTTTATATTATCAACTCGTTAGACCCTGGTTTAAACGTAGTATTTTAATCAGTGTTTTTTATCTATAATTTTGTGGTCTTACTAAAATTTGATAATAATAAAAATACATAATTTACGAACATGATTAATTTTAGACAGTTGTTTCAAAATAAAGATTCAAATTATAAACCGAACGCCCTTAATCAAAGTCACTGCCCCGTTAATTGTTGGTTTGACTTTTGTAAATGCTTGATTATGTTTCATCGGAGGATGTGGAAAATTGTTTGCTTTAGTTTAACAATCAGTCACACTCACACACACACTTATACCTTGCATTTGTCTCTTTTAAAGGTTTGAAAAGTGAATTGAATAGTTAATATTAATTACATATTTAATGATTATGTAATTTCAAGTTTTTACTCTTAATCATTTACAACAAAAATTAATTGAATTCACAGGCATAGTTATGTAATAACTTAAATTAAGAAAAAACGAAGAAACATATGTCCGTATAAAATGCATGTAAATGGCAAAAAGAAAATAATAATAATAATAATAATAATAATAATAATAATAATAATAATAATAATAATAATAATACGGAGAAAGTATTTAAATAAAATAAATGTAATGCCTAATTTGGTGATGAGTAAGGATGTCAACGGAGCAGATGGGGTACGAGTAGTAACTCTCCCGTATCCTCCGCTAGATAAATATCTACCTCGTATCCGTATTCATATTTGTCGAGTGTCCGTTATGCGGATATCTGCATAATTTTTTAATATCCACGGATATCCACAAGTACCTACAAGTATTTACAAAATAATAAAAATACAATATATAACATTCATCAATTTTAAACAAAATCCAAATAATCTCTTTAAATAGTGTTAAATGACAGTTTATAAAGAAATGATTTTTTTAAAACTAATTGATAAAAAAATAACTCATTCAAAATCAATATGTTAATATTTTAATCATTTTTTTTAATTTAAATTAGAATATAGTGGATACGAGTATTTACGAGTACGGATATTATTATATTTGTATCCGTCCCGTTAACATCTGGGTATTAAAAATTTATATAGATTTATGCATAACAGATATCTACACAAACATAAATACGAGATAGGACGAATATTTATTGATCGGATAAAATTCGAGAGAGGTGTTACATGTATCTTACCGGTCATGTTGACATTACTAGTTATAACTTTTACTTGGTTAGACAAGACGATTGTATTGTTCTAGTTGGTTTTCAAGAAACGAATATTTAATATGATTTTGCATTAACATTTTTTTCTTTAACTGAAACATCAAAAACATGTTTAGAATTTCATTTTTCTAAAATCATCGAATTCGCACAATAAAAATGTATTATTTTTGAGTAGATAGAAATTACACCGTACACCGTGGTGTTTTGAAAAAAGGAAAAAAGAAATTGATAGTTTAGTATTTGTATGAAAAGTTTGAATCAATCAATTCATGTAACTAGTGTGATGTTTAACATGTTTTTTTAAAGTAGATCTTTAAAGTAACCAAACTATTTAAACTATAATTTAAAAAATTTAAAAATATATACAATCTAAAAAAATATTCAAAAAAATATGGGACCGTGCCGACAAACAATCCTTTCACACAAACCAATAACACATTTACATCTAAACTTTTGCACCAACTTAAAACCGATAACTTCATCAATACCAACCATTCAAATCCACTAATTGATACACTTTAGTCAGTATATACATATGCGTCCTAAATGAAAGTTTAGTGAAGCTTTTTTTCTCTTTTCTTGACTTCACTGTGTTATTTTATTCCTAACTTTAGTGGGTTTCAGTAACTTATGCATTTACTTTTGAAAAGTTCATAACCAATATTGTTTAAAGGTAAAACTAAATTATAATATATAATTAAATATAAATAGGTCAAAAAGTTATATTTTGGAATGATAAGTGACTAGGAAAAAAGCTAATCCAAATCGGAAAATTAACCTGATCTATCCTTCTAAAAAGTTTTTAATAGTCATATTAAAGATGATGGTTTTTCTTTGTGCACCGTTCAAAAAAATATATAAGTATATTCTATTATCATACTCAAGATGAATCATTTCATTTATGCTCCCTACGGGTTTAGATCGGCATAAAAAACTTTCTTAAGACATCTTTCAAAAGACAAATACAAATGAACGTCTAACAAAATGATAGAACATATCAATAAGTTTTACTTTACTAAAGTTCAAGAAATAACTAAAATAGGGAAACAACAATTACGCCATGACCCCCATTTATGGGTTTCAGATAGCCTAAGAAATGCAAAATATTTTTTCCAAGGTTAGATATACACAAAGAAATGAAACACAGAGAGATTGGAAAAGAGTTTTCTGCAAAGGTTAGAAATTTAAATGCAGAGTTCCATCACGTCTCACTGGACGATAATTAGAGATGTCAACAAAACTCATATTTACAAGTATTCGTGAATAAAATTCAGAATGGGTATCTGTGGATAAAATAAATCCGTAACAAGTAGGAAATAGATATTGTAGATGGATACCCGCAGGTAACGAGTACGAGTATTTTTTATGCCCGCATGTTAACGGGGCGAGTACGGTATCATAGTATCCATACCCGTGGATATTCGTACCCGCTATTATCCTTACCCGCTATATTCTAATTTAAATTAAAAAAGTAAAAACACATGATTAAAATATTAACATATTGATTTTGAATAAGTTATTTTTTTTATCAATTAATTTTAAAAAAAATTATTTCTTTGTAAACTGTCATTCAACACTATTTAAATGATTTATTTGGACTTTGTTTGAGATTTATGAATGTTATGTATTTTATTTTATTTGAATTTACGATTAAAATATATCGTTAAATTTTTATTTTTATTTTTTTGTAAATACCCGTGAATACATGTGAATATTAAAGAATTATGGAGGAACCCGCATAACAGATATCCAGCGAATATTTATCCAACGGGTAGGGTATGGGGGAGCTACTACCCGTACCCCGTACCTTACCCGTCCCGTTGACATTTAGGGATGAAAAAATACTCGTGCTCACGAATATGCGCGAATAAAATCTACGGCAAGTAGTTAGTACTCGCGGGTAGCTAGTATTTTAATACTCTCTTATAAATGGGTCGGGTGCAGGTATCATACTATCCGTACTCGCAAGAACCCATTACTCGCAAAAAATTAAAATTAAAATTTAATTTAAATTTTATTAAAATTAAATTTTATTAGGTTCAATTTAATTAAAATTAAAACTTAATTTATTTTATTTTATATTATATTATTTTTATAATTTTATTTAAAAAATTTATAAAATATATACTTTTTTTAAATACTTCCGGATATGCGGGTATCCACGGGTACTCGCAGATTTTAAAAAAAATTCATAAATTTTTGTTAAATGGATACTCAACATATAAACAAATGGGTAATGATTAAATTTATTTTCTTTTTCTTTTGTAGATAAGCACTTATCGTATCCGACATGACTCGTTGTCATTCCTATTAACATCTCTGGCTACAATGTTGACACCATAATACACCGACTACTTAGTGTGCTGAAAAGGCTAACAGGGGTATCTAGGTAAATTACATACAAGAAGTCAATAAAAAAAACGTGCAAGGTATTGCATTAAAGCATGGGCATTAAATAAAAATTGAAAATGAGAATGACCAAAATAACAAATTTTGGAACGGTTGTTAGAAATTTACATACGAATAATTAGGTATATCTAGCCGTTTGTTTTCTTAGTTTATAATAAATAAAACTTGGGTTAAAATTGTAAAACTTTAGATCATTATATTTTAAATTAAAATTATATTAATATAACATTATTTTAGTTCAGATTTTGTAGAGATAGTGTTAAATTGACACAATTTCAAATTAAAATATTTTGAACTAAAATAATTTTACATCTACATAACTTCAACTTTGAAAATTCTCTACATTAAAGTTAAAGTTATGTCATCTTGATATGATTTTATCATAGTGAAATTATGACAGCTTAATACAACTTGTTCATTTTAATAATTATTTTGAAAACTGTTCATTTCAATGATTTTTGAGAAAAATCCTTCATCCTAACCCCTACCAAACCATAAATAGAAAAGTATAAACGAAATATAAAATTTGTTATCGTATTATAGAGCATTGTGTATATGAAATGATTGTTCTAGAGTTTTTTTCCTACAAAATATGAAGTAAGAATAAAAACACCGCATGAATTGTTTTATTACAAGGAATCATTTAGAAGGTTATAGATTTAAAATCGAAGTTGAAACTCTCCATTAAAATATACTCAACATAAAATTTAAGAATTGATTTCAAATAAAAATTTATATTCTACAACAAAAATTTAATAAAAAATATTATTAAAATAAAGTTTTATGAAATTATTACAATTGTAAGGCCCAATCTTTTCTGCTCATTTTATTTTAGAGGTTGTCCAATCTTGTGGGTCTAAATGGGGTTGGCCCAACCCAAAATCTGACCTAAGGTACCCCAGAACCCTAACTAGTAATCACACTTCGTAAAACAAATCCCTCAAGTCTCTCAGAGCAGCTGCCGTCATCCTCTGTTAGGGTTTGGAGTCGTCATAGCATTTGCAAGCTTAGTCTCGTTCTTCCATTCCGCGTAAGTTCTTCCTAACTCAGACTCCATGTTCTTTTGTGTTCCATATGTTCTCAGTTAGAGTTTCCTAATGAGCTCGTGTTCGGAACCTGTCCATTGTTTTTCAGCTCGCAAAGCTGTCCCGTGAGTTATTGATCTTCATTGTTCGAGTGTCAAAGCTGTAGCTAACCCAGGTACGGGAAGTTAGGGTTTGAGCTAGGTTGTTTGTTTTCTGTCGTTCCTTGAGCTTGCGAACTGTTTGTATGGATTTAATCGTTGACCTGGATGCGTGGGCTGTTTTGTGTGTTTTGTTGGGCTGAATGATGAATCTGTTGCAGGTGAGACCAGGGCGAGAACTGATAATCTCGCCCAGGCGAGTCGGACTCTCCCAGGCGAGTCTGGCAGAGGCTCGCCCAAACCTTTTTCGCGAAAAGTCGCCCAGGCGACCTGCTCATCATTTTGAGCGAGCGAACCACTCGCCCAGGCGAGAGGGGTCTCGCCTAAGCGAGATCCCGCAGTGGTTCTTGTTTCTTGTTTCGAGCCTTCGCCTGGGCAGAGGGGGACTCGTTTGAGCGAGACTATCTCGCCTGAGCAAGGCCCTTCCGCCTGAGCGAGGGGCTGAGCGAGGCAGTGTATGGTTTGGTTGTTTTGTTGCCTTTGGATGAGTAGTAATTGCTTGGGTATGCTTGTATGTTGAGATGTATGTATGTATGTATATATATATATATATATATATATATATATATATATATATATATATATATATATATGATGGATCGCCATGTATGTGTGACATGATTCTTGAATGGAATGATGGGTATTGTGGAAGTTCGGCATGTGAAACTTATGAGTGAGTTGGAACTTATGGGACATGTTATTGATATGAGGTGAGGCCCTATACTCATGGAGAGGTGGTGATCAATGGTATGGATTCAACATGCGATACGAATGAGGTGTTATTTTGTTGGGATTGACGTGGGATTGTGAGCATGATTGATATTCTCTTATTGTGATTTATGCTTGTTGGGTCCGTGTCAGTGCGTACGTCCTTGGGGATCTCTAGATGAGATTCCCAGGGCCGCGCTTCAGTGGTTGGGACGTAATTCCATGGTCCCTGTTAGTGGGTGTCCATGGTGGTGCCCCATCGGTATAACTAGGTAAGGATTCAAGGTAAGGATTGCATCCTAACACTCTAAGGGGTCAGTTAGTCTCACTTAGAGCGGACTAACCCCTGTGGTGAGAGTAGCAGGAGGCCTGAAATTCATTAAGGGCTAACCTTGTGGTGAGGGAAATTTGATTCATTGTAACACTTGTAACACATAGCTCGGGGGTGAGCAGAGGTATCCACCACAAGTGCAAGCATCCGCTGAATCCGACCAGGTTATACGTATCTGGATGAGTCGAGTCGAGTCGTAGTGTATTGAATGAAAGTCATAACATGCTTGGTTGTTGTATGGTTATGGGATGGTGAATGTATATTGGACTGTATGGTGAATATGTTGTCGGCTCTAGCTTACCCGTTTTGTTGTATGGTTGTATTGTATGTGGCTGTTCTTTCTTGCGATGATCATCAATTTGATTGATGGGAGCAGATGGGCGAGGTTCTCGTGGTCAACAAGGGAATGGTGATTCCGCTGCTTAGCCATCTGGGCTGGGGCTATCTTCTTCATGATTTCTTTAGGGTTATGGCCCATGTATCGCTTTATGCATTTCTACTCTACACTCTTTGTTAGACTTGTATTTGATTTTCCTTTGGCATCGTGGTGTGCCCGGTTTGTAGGGGTTGTGTTAAGGACCCCAAGACTTCGCTACATTGTTATCTCTATGTGACGTTTCCTTTAATTTCGCGCTTTAAATTAAATGAGGCGTTACAACAATCCATAAAATTAAAATTTCATGTCCTTCGCAATCATAGAAATATATTTATGAAATCCTATCCACTAATTACTAATTTTATAATTTCAAGTTGAAATTATAAAACGTAGATTTTAGATTTCCTTAAAAATATACGAGCATAAATTATAAAAAATAGATAAAATAAAAAGCGTAGGATCACAAAATCCAGCAATGATAATTATGCAGCTAACATGACAGAAAATAAAACCTAGAGTTGTTGAATTTGATAAATAACATCTGAGAATAGAGTCTGATTCCATGAATAGCAGCAAGAACAGCAAACACGAGAAGCTCATAAAATCAGAAGAAATAAAAGGTTATGGAAGAAAGCCTTACTTTATTGTGGTCATTGTAAGACTCAATGAGAGATGCACCGGTGATACTCATTTCAGATTTCAGTGTATCTTCCAACAGAAAAAGTGAATAGCGATGATACTAATATACTATAATACATAGATACGTATCAGATACGACGATATGGTATATATCAATATGTTTAGTTTTAAAATAATAGATACGATATATGATATATCACTATAAGAATGTTTCCAAATTCCGTTGGCCAAAATGGGACGCTAGAACGCTAAAGCCCACGCCAAAAGCTAGATCGCGTCGGTCTCGTGACAGTGAGGTGAACGACGTCAAGACCTTCGATGCAAAGTCTCTTTGTGTCGGCCAAGCGGCGACGAATAGTAACTACGTGTTTATCGTCAGTTAGACCGACGAGAATGAAAGAGGAAAAAAAATCAATTTTGAGTGCGTCGGTCAAGCCCACGCATAGTAGGAATATAATAAAATATTTAAAGCATCTTTGCGTCGGTTTTGCGTTGGTTTAGCCTACGCAAACGTTTGTGATTTTGAAAAATGCAAATTCTCCTTCGAGACACATCCTAAAACCTGCGAATTCATTCACATTCCAAGCAGTCCAACATATCATTTAGTTAATTTAGAATTCAAACTGCAAACATGCTCCAACTTTCAACAATTCAATGGCCTGAAATTGTGTGCTTACTATAGGAAATTGTAACAAGTAAGGGAAAACATGGGTATACTAACGTAGGTAATTCATAATGCATTTTTCTAAATATTAAAAGCACCATACAATTAAGAACAACTACATCTATAACCAAAATGCATACACTGTGGCCTTTTCGGGTGGGTTCACCAATGGTTGGATAGCATACTTCTCACCAAACTTTATCACAAGAACTTTACCATTATGATTGGCTTTAAGGAACCTAAACCAATAGAACAAAATCTTAGGAAGAAAACAACTAAAGTAGTATGAAATAAATAAAAAATTAGCCTTCAGAAGCAGGGTAGAAGATACCATTCTGGTATGTTGGTGAAATCCACCAACTATTGTTCCCGTTTAACAAAAAAGACTTGAAAAGGCAATTCAAGATTGATTATGGGAAATTTTGCATGGAAAATGAAAAGAAAAAAATATTGAAATTGTTATGACATGTTATTGAGGGAAAGAACAAAACAACAAAGTGTATATTCGTTTATGAACTCGGAGGACTTATATAGAGGGGAAAAGAAGAAGTTTGGAGGTCTATATAAAGGAACAACACAAGTATTAGGAAAACTCACCAAGTTGCTTGTACTCTTGCTTTCAAATTGTGTCACCAAGGAATCAAGGTGGATATTGTTTTTAGTTAATTGTACAAATTTAAATTCTTTATAGACTTGTATATATGTTAATTTATTCAACTTTAAACTCTCTTAATTTTGATCACACATGCATGACTACTATATTTCAGGTTGCTACAGTGCGTACAGATTATGTGAGGCTACAAAATTTGTTCAATAGCTTCACAACCAATTTGACTAATTTGATAATTGAGATAAGTTGCACCCAAAAGGTATTAATGTGTAATAACTCCAAAACATAAATAGTGAAGAGTGTACAATATTTCTTATAAACATAATAAATATATATATATATATATATATATATGATTCTTAACGTGTGAATTCAAGATTCCTAATTAGAAACCAATTATTTTGATAACAAAATCCTAGTAATTAATGTTAATAACTAATTTTAAAATCAATTCATAATTGAAACTATTTTAATTATCAATTTAAAGACTATTTATAATTTTTTAGAACTACTTTAATTGTCAATTTGATCACTACTATTTAGAAACTAATTATTTTTTATCATTAAGTGACCAATTATTTTGTGTCACTAAAATTAGTCATTATTCAAAAACTTTATAATAATGTACTACGAATTTATAAATTAAATATTTTATTAATAAGTATTGTCAAAATATCCTAAAATATCATACATAATTAGTCTCAAACACAAACAAATGATCTAAATTAAAATATCAATGCATCGTAAGCATGACAGTAACCTTATAACGATCATATTATATATTTAACAAATAAAAAAATTTCGATAATATTAAGACAATAACTTACAAACAATAAACAATAAATTTAGTTAAAGTTCTAATATTATTTTAAGAAATAAAATTTAAATATATTTATTAACGTTTGCATCCATTTGTGAGGGTGCTTTTCAGTGAGGCGTGATTGCGTGCTTCAGATTCAGATGTCTGTCGGTGGTGCGTGATGTGGTTTCCATGTGCAGTACAACAGAAAACGTGACCGTTTATTAAAAAAGAGTTAAATGTAATATTTTTTTTAGATAATAATATTTTAATTTATTTCTTATTTATTATTCTTATCATATTTAATTCATCACATTATCCATAATTTATGATAATATATAAGAAAATTCTTTCTTTTATATCCATATTTTATAATATTAATTTTATTTTTAATTATTTTAAAATTTAATTATTTTATAAATAATTATTTTTAATTTTTGTTTTAAAATATTATTTTAAATATTTTTGTAAATATCTTATTTTTTTTATTTCACATTTAAAATATTTTAAAAATTAATTATATATTGGTTATTCATCATAATTTAAATTTATTAAAAGTTTAAAAATACGAACACAAAGACATGTTTATGTGTTCACTGATATTATTAAAATAAATAAATAAATAAATAAAAGAAGATCGAAATAATAAATTTAAAATAAATAAAAAATAAGTCGTTTGTCTTCATTTATATATATATATATATATATATAATATGAAAGCTGACAGCATTTGGAGAAGTGTGTGATATTCCAACATATTTTAATATATATTTTTTTGTATTTTTATCCCAAAATTTTCTTAAGTCTTTTGTCTTCATTTATTTATATATATATATATATATATATATATGAAAGCTGACAGCATTTGGAGAAGTGTTGTGATATTCCGACATATTAAGGTTAAAGTTCGAAATATATTTTAATATATATTCTTTTGTATGTTGTTTGATGAGTAGCATGTCCGAAAGATGGGTGGACATATTGTTTGGTGTCTCAAAGAAGGAAAGCAAAAATGTTGAGTGGAAGTGAATATGTGTTACACAGTGGATGGAGGGGAACAACACTTCTCACCATGTCTTCTATCAACAATGTCTAACCCTAATCAACAACCTATTTATATTTATCCTCTTTTTTTTTTTATTAATCGCGATCTATTCTAATTTAATCATTGATTTTTCTCTTTTTTTTTACATCATATAATAAAATTTTGAAATAATGACTAATTTTAATAATAAAAATTAATTAATCATTATAATGATTAATTTTGATATCAAGTTATAAACTAAAAATATCAATAACTAAAATAGTTTCTATTATGAATAAAAATTATAATTAATAACTAAAATTATTTTTATTATTAATTGGTCACAAATATTAGTTAATCAAGTTTTGGCTATTAAATGAATTGATTTCTAATAAGTCATTTGGAGACCAATTCCTTTGATAGTCCAAATCTTGGTAAGTAATGTTAGTGATCAATTTAGAAACAAATTCATAATAGAAATTATTTTAATTAATAATTTAGAGACCAATTATTCATAATAAAAATTATTTTAGTTGTTAATAACTTTTAGTTTATAAATTAGTACTTAAATGGATTACTATAATGACTAATTTCTTTTGTTACTAAAATTGATTATTATTTAAAATTTTTTTGGCGACTCAATTCATCATAGTTGTATAGTGTATCATAAGAGAGTTGTTGATTAATTAGCATGATTCATCTTCTAATTCTTTTTGTTATGATCAATCACAACTTAATTTGAACATCCAGGATTCAGGTAACTTTCTTTTCTTGTATCATTTTGACGAACTTGGTTATTCTTATGTCTTGACGAATTATGTTACCTAAGTAAAAAAAGTAGGTTGCACTATCTATAACAAATTATTATTTATTCCTAAAAAATAAATTTAAATTTAACTCAATTTTATAAAGTAAAATTTTACATGTGAAATCAAAATTATCTTTAGAAGATGTGACATGTTAAATTCATAGATGGAATCTTTCTTAAAATAGCAATAATAGACACTTGGTTTAGAGCATGATCTTATGTAAACAATAATATTTTCTTTTCATAACTTTATAATTTCATTTCCAAAAGAAAAATCATGAGTATGCGTTAGGAATCCAAGTGTGAGTCTAAGTTCCACATTGACCAGAATTGAGAAAGTAGAGCACCATATAAGGATCAAGGCCCATAAACCCATTGCCTTAAGGTTTTGGGTTGAGAGTGGTGTCAATATCTTATGTGGTTAGGCTCAAGTCTCATTGGTGTTGTTTCTCCCAGTGAAACCCCCTCTGTAAAACCTGACAAGTGGTATCAGAACCGATGGTTAAAATCGGTTCAGACGAGTGCAGTAAGGTCCATGTATCGAAAGTTTTCCTGGCAAAGAGTTTCAGGTAAGCGGTGAAACCCCCTCTATAAAACCTGACAGTATGAGTGATATATATATATATATATATATATATATATATATATATATATTAAAAATGTAGTTAAATGAAAGAAATATAGAAAAAATATAAAAAAGTTATCAAAATTTGAACTTAATACGGTAAACTAAGAATAATGTACAATTTAATATTTTTTATCAATTTTTCAATAATTTACAACTATATCACCACCTTAGCTTTAATATTAAATGAAATTCTAATCGTGAAAGTGAGAAATTTTGATGCATAACTACAACAATTAGAGTCCAAGAGATAAAAAAATACAATAACCATATTCAATAGAAGAAAAACGCAATACTCATAAAAATTCTCTTATTAATGCAGTGCGTGTGTTTTTGAACTCGCGATCTTTTATAGTGTGCTTCGCAATTTAACTTTTTTTTGAGACAGCACATAAATCTTTTATTTGATTATACATCACTATCACTTAGGCTAGCCCTAATATTTTGTGGGCTCGTGGAAAAATAATAAATAAAAGATCTTATAGGAAAAAATTTATTTTAACATATAAATATGTAATTTCTTAAAGAAATATACTTTTAAAAAATAAATAACATGTAAATTTTGTTTATAACATAATAAATGCAATTTTTTTTTAAAAAATGTATTATTTTTAAAATAAAAAAAATGATATTCTTTCTTGTCCTCCCTTCTTGGTCTAATAACATTGTACCACTACAAAAAAATTGCTTATTATCTACGAAATATTATCTATGAAATTTTTTTCATAGATAATTTTATTTTATCTACAAAAGAAGTTTGTAGATAACATTAAAATCCATGGGTTATGAACAAATAAATTACATACGAAAATTTCATAAATAAACATAACAAATTTTGGTGAGAATTTTTGGTATAAAATATTACCTACAAAACTATGACAGAAAATAAATATTATAAAAAATATATATAAAAGTTAGTTATAAAAGTAGTTACCTACGAACATGACTCGTATATAAGAATTATAATTTTTATTTTATTAAACTTTTCTCAACCCTTTCTCCTTTATTTTTTTATTTTAGGTCTCTCTTTACAAACCATTTACTCTCGTTAGGTAACAACTTTGATCCTCTCATTTCAAAAATACTCAATCCCAAACCCACTCCCTCCCGATTCACTCTCTCTCTCACTCTCGTCGAAGGTGGATTAGCACGGTGCCACCGCGGAGCAGAAGATCCAGTGGCGGAACTTCAACAAAAATTTTAGGGGGACCAAATTTTTAGTTAAAAAAGTTTTCATTTTCTCACATCATTTTTTCTATTCAAAACAAGCACTCATAACAATAGAATCCAAATAATATGACAATAATATATATAAAAAAAGTAGCATAAAATTTATCATCAACAATAATATATTAAAAAAAAGGAGCAAAAGTTACTTTCCGGGATCACATTCTAAAGCATTTAAAAATTTATTATATACAACTTTAGGAACTTTAGAGAGTTGTTTTTCATTTTCTTCAATTTCCTCATAAAGTTTCTCAAGTTTATATGACATAGATGTACTTTTTTCATCTTCATCACAAGCCTTCCATTTAAAAAAAAAATCAATTATTTCACTCTTTGCCATAATTTTTCTAATATAAATTTGTCACCTCTCACCTATTTAGAAAAATATTAAATTATGAATATCCTAAACTAAATCTTAAAACCAAGACTCAATATTCTAAGAAAAATAATAACTTCTAGATTATTACATTCCCTTATCTTAGAGATTCATAATCTTGTTCTTCCCTTACACAACTTAAAAGTCTAAAATAACTCTATCTACTCAAAGAAGAGTTTGATGAACAATTAAAGCATGATTTTATGATCTTTAACCGATAGAGATATGCCTAAAGCGTAAAAAAGGCACATATTACTTCGAAAAAAAAAAGAGTAAAAAATAAATTTATTCAAAAAAAGAAATTGTTTAATCCAAAATGTTTCTTAACTCCTCAATTTTTTCTTAGTGCAATTTGATTTTGAAAAAAATAAAAAATTGATGATGAAAATTGAAATAAAAACAAAAAAAGAGAAAGAGATAGAGACACGAAAAAAAAACAAATAAAGAAATAAAAGAAATTATAATAAAAAAGAAAAAGATAATTTTTAAATTTAAAAAAGGTTTTTTTAAACTAAATTAATATAAATAAAATTATAATATATAAAATATTTTTTAAAAATATATAAAAAATTAGAAAAAAAAA
>Ga0214542_1004638_pt1 | contig 27050 bp, 7 predicted proteins | sample CNSS1metaG_FD_160096 | JGI IMG/M metagenome (GOLD analysis project Ga0214542, IMG submission 160096) | Root nodule microbial communities from cowpea collected in UCLA plant growth center, Los Angeles, California, USA - CNSS1 | ecosystem: Host-associated > Plants > Roots > Nodule | place: USA...
AAAAAATAATATATATATATATATATATATATATATATATATATATATATATATACATATATATATATATACATATATATATATATATATACATATATATATATATATACATATATATACATATATATATATATACATATATATATACTTTCAATTTTTATTTCTTCTAATTATTTGGTTTATCATGAAACTCATTCGCATCTCCAATATATTTTTTATCTTATCATAACTTTTATGTAATTATTTTAAATTAATGTATGTCAATTAAAATTTTTTATGTCCCACATTTGAATATTTCTATTATTTTTTAATATTTTTATTTATTATATATTTTCCTTTCACATGAGAATGTTTGGTACTTTCAATTTAAGTGTTTAATAACATAAATCTTTCATTTACTAGGTCATATAAAAAAAATATTTACTTATTATTATTCATTTTTGTTTCATTTGAAGAATTTTTTTGTTTTGCTAAAAAAATTTCGCTATTTCTCAACCATTGAGTATATATATCGATATTTGAAAAGTTTTCTTAGATTTCTAAGGTATTTTTCATCTTATCATACCCTAATATATATTTGTTTTTCTTTGTACGAATTATTTCAATAGTCTCTCAAATTATTTCTAAGAGACACATTTGTTAATTTTTTAATATTTTTATTTGTTATTTATTTTCATATGATAATAAATGTATATACATATATACATATATATATATATATATATACTTTCAATTTTTATTTCTTTTAATTATTTGGTTTGTTATGAAACTCAGTTGCATCTTCAATATATTTTTTATTTTATCATAACCTTTATGTAATTATGTTAAAAAATATATGTCAATTACAAATTTTTATGTCTCACATTTGAATATTTCTATTACTTTTTAATATTTTTAGTTATTATATATTTTCCTTTCACATAAGAATGTTTGGTACTTTCAATTTAAGTGTTTAATAACATAAGTCTTTCATTTACTAGGTAATATAAAAAAACTTATTTACATACTATTATTCATTTTTGTTTCATTTGAAGAACTCTTTTGTTTCGCTAAAACAATTTTCGTTATTTCTCAATCATTGAGTATATATCTTGATATTTGAAAAGTTTTCTTAGATTTCTAAGGAATTTTTTATCTTGTTATACCCTTAATTATACATTTATTTTTCTTTATACAATTTATTTCAATAGTCTCTCAAATTGTTTCTAAGACACACATTTGTTAATTTTTTAATATTTTTATTTTTTATTTATTTTCATCATGTAGAATACTATTTCGATATATTTTATCTAATTTTTTTTTCTAACTCATTATCAATCATATTGTATTTTTTCACTATAATTGTATAAATAACTTTTATTTACTATAATATAAAAATTTAATGTAATTGTCATTAATATTTTTTTATCACCATCCAACATATATTGAAGTTCAAAAGATACAAGATCTATGTCAAATTTTTTTTTATTATGTTTATTGTTTGTTTTTTGCGTCATTTTGATCAAGTGATGTATTATAACTTTTATCAGTGTATAAAAAAAATTCATTAGAATTTAAAAAATTGAAATAAACAAACATTTAAAATATTTTAATTTGAATATTTGTTTTCCTTTTATATATAATTTTCAAATATTTTTAAATTTTATCAACTAGGTTTCATTAATGTTTGCAAATTTAATAAATGTTTTGGTTCTCTTGAAATTTTATTTGGTATTTTAATCTAAAATGTAAACAATTATAATTTATTTCAAAGTATTTGATATCGAAGAAACAATCATCTCATAATATTGAATATATAATAATATTATGTTTCCTTAATCATAATTTTTTATTGTTTTATAAAAATGAATTAAAAATAATATTGAAATAGAAAGGAAACGGATACGGGTATGGACACTAGATTATACCCATTAACCGGTAGGGATGGAGATGAGACAAAAGTTCGATACCCGTTGAATTTGGGTATGGAGATGAAAATGAATTTTTTATACACAGATGAGTATGGGATAGCGGAACCCGCCCCGCCTGGTTGCCATCCCTAACAACAAAGTTAAAAACATGGTCTAAAAATCTCCTTTTGTATATTGTAAACATTTATTTCTATAGTGATATCTAGCAATTACTACATTTGGAATTCAGAGAACTAGTGGATTGATCCGGCCAATTAAAATAGAAAAGATTATTTAGAAGAATAAATTAACCCTAAAATTAGTCAAATGATAAACATATTCAAAGATACCCCAAGGAGACTTTCTCTAATAATTACCCTTTTTTCCATAGTCATTGGGAACCAAACATAACGAATTAGATGCCCCATTTCCACTAATTATGGGAATTTTGTGTAGCATTTTCCTAGTGAAAGATCCATTGGCCAGTATTATGGACTATATTACGATCACTACCATAAAAAGGAAACAATTTGACTCAAAAAATTGATAAATATAAATATACCTACTGTGTAGCACTTTGTTTGGCAAATAGTTCAATTCAGAATGAATTATAAAAGGAACCCTATTCTCCACACAAGAGAATTGTTTTTGCAAAGTGGTCCTTTAAAGTGGAGTTATAATGATATTTTGTAGGTCTATAATGCATTTGTTCCACTATATAAGGTTGATAGAGGAGTTGAAGTGAGGCACAGAAGCTACTTGAATAAACACTGTAGCTTCTTCTATTCTATTATATTCTATACTACTGATTGATTATTATTTTTATTGATATAATTGGTTCATTTTATATTATGTAGCTGCTGCTGTAGTAGCTCTGTGATTTCATTGAATGTGATAAAGTAATGTGGTACTGAAAAAACCAAAAGAAAAGGAAGCATACAGAGAGACAAGACCCTTGTAGCTGAAGGTATGCCAATTATACTTTCAATTAATTTGTTAAGAAATTTTATTGTTGTTATTATCTTTTCAATTTAGAACTGTTGCATTGTCTTTGAAACATTTGAAGAAAACATCTTTACCACTATTATTTTAAGTTTAAGGAAAAAAAACCAAACATTGGAACAAACTTTGGTATTTTTAATTAAGAAGTTTTTAAATTGAATCTTTATTATTTAACTTTTTTTATTACATGTCGGTGACATGATTATTATCTTGTTCGGTCAATTTATTCATTTGCCTTCACAGTATTAATGAATGTGAAATGTTGTGATTAATATAAAAAATAATATTACACATAATATAACATAACAAATGACTTTCATTGTTATCATTGAGAACATGATGAATACACTAATGGAACCGTTGTTGTTATTCAACAAGTTAACAAGTTTCCAATGAAAGTAATAAAAACAACTACATATCACTTTATATTAATTATATATTTTTACATTTTTTAACAAGCGGATGCAAGTAAACAAAATAATGCAGCAAAATAACAACTAAGTCATCTAGTTAATAAAAATATAAAATGATAAAGACTTAATTGAAAAACATAAAAAATTTAAGTACTTAATAAATAAATTAAATATTAATAAGAATTCAATTAAAAATACTTAAATTTATCACGAACTTGGAACTTAATTAAGTCTTATTATTATTATTATTCTTACTTTAAAAGGAAATAAATAATTTGTTTTGAAAATTTTATATATGTTAAATTTGAATTTCTTTTTTCATAAATTATTTAATTTTTCAAATATTTTTAAAAAAAATCCAAATTATAAAATTTTAATTTTTATCTAAACACGGGATTATTCCAATATTCATTAAATAAAAAAAATATAAAATATAAAAATTATTATCAAATAATACTAGACATGTTGATGGACAAAAATTTCTCTAGATATTTATAGAAAATAATCACTAAACTTTAGTCAAATAAATATCGTTGAGATCTACCACAAGGTGATCTCACCAACATTGAATCAGCCAAAAACTAGTCCTAGCTATAATGGTTGAAATATATTCTAACCAATATTCTAATAAACCTTGGTTAGAGATAAATCTAACTGGCATTAATTAGAAATAATATCTCATAACTTTAACCTAAAAATCATGTTTGAGATTAGTTGAAAAATATTGTTAGTGATAATAAAGAAACTCTAATTAATAATATTGGTTGAGAAACAATATTAATTTATAGCAACAAAAAAATTAAAATTAGCGATGACCATCCTAAAAAATAATCATAATTTACAAAACTTTCGTAATACGTGATGGTACTAATTAGTTTTATATGGTTACCACAAATACAATTATGACATGTAACTCAGAATGTTTAATTTGCACATAACTCTTCCGTTCATGTTGTGAATACCAAAATAAAACATGTGAATACTTAGTTTCGAAAACAAAACAATAACTATAATGAAGTGTCTAAATTAGGTATGTCTTTTGCAATTTGTGTTTCGCAATATCCTAAGAATGGCCAAGTCATGTTGATTTAGAAGATGATTTTCATGATTTGGTGTTCTTCAAAAGAAATTTCTCGAAGAAAAAAGGAAAAAAAAAAGTACAAACGAAAGGAGAAGGAAAAACCCGAAGTGAGAAAGTTAGGGATATTTTCACATTTAAATTAATAGTACGGTGACAGGTAGGTAACCCTAACCCACAGAGAATTGAGTCAAATCAGCAATTTTAGGAATTAACTTAAGAAAAAACAAATAGATCCATGATGATAGGTAAGATTTGTATTGTTTTTCAATAATTAAATTTAAGAAATTCGTCCTATTGAGTATACTTCAGTGGACATTTTCTTATAAGAAGTTGCTTTTTAATTTTATATTCCGGAAAAAAATAACTAATATTTGAGATGTTTTAATTGTTGCCTTTAATTTAATTTAAAAAGTATCTACAAGCCTACGGTTAAGAATTAACTTAACTTTGATACGAAATGATTACCACAGACTTATGATTAATTTAATTTCAGTTGCACCCATATGACCATGTGTTTTGAAAATGGTCAAATTTGACTCTCATGCTTACTTTACAACGACTTTTTGAACTCATAGTGGCATGTGGGTCAGTAACTCCACTCATTGTCCAAAATACCTTCTTTTTCAAGTTCCATGACTCTTATATATACCCCCACACACCTCTTAGTTTCGTGCACAAGTACAACCCCTCTAAACCAATTTCTTCACAACCTCAAACATTCTCTGAATTTTGAAGATCATCACGTAAACACACTTTTCCTTGCTCTTTCTCACCCAAACACACCATTTTCTCCTTCTGAAATTCTTGTGAGCAAGAGGTGTGTGTGTGTGTAAAAACACTTGAAATTTGTTTCTCACAAAATCTACCACCTCATATCAATAAGTCCATATTTCAGAGACACCTTCTTCCATTTTTATTTTCCTTTACTTGACTGATAATTAACTTATCATAATCATACATATAACTCAATCCTACTGAACAGTGAGCACAATCTCTGAGGCTGCATATATTAGACTCTGAAGCCTAATTTGGGTCGGTTCTCTCTCTCAAAGCACGATGTTGGAAAACGGTGTAAGCAGAACTTATCAAGAGGCATTTGCAGCCTCCAAACACCAGATTCAACTACCAGATTCCGATTTCTTTGATGATGATGGTCGTCCCAAAAGAACTGGTAATCAAATAGCCTCTAAAATTAAAGTATTTTGAACTTCACTACAATTTCACTTCATGTCATGGAATTGTTATTTTCAAATAACTCATTTTTTTTTTACTCTAAAACAAACAGAAGCAGTTGCTTTGGTTATTGGTAATTAATGATTTCAAATCACTGACTCTGAGTTTCACAAAAACAGGAACTGTTTGGACTTCAAGTGCGCACATAATAACTGCAGTTATTGGTTCTGGGGTACTATCTTTGGCTTGGGCTATTGCTCAACTTGGTTGGGTTGCTGGTCCTGCTATAATGATTCTCTTCTCTGCGGTCACTTATTATACCTCAATTCTTCTAGCTGCTTGTTACCGCACTGGTGACCAAGTTAATGGCAAGAGAAACTACACCTACACTCAAGCTGTCAGATCCTACCTAGGTATGCATGCTGCCAAACTCAACTATGCTAACTTTTCCAAACTCTTTTCATAACATTTCTACAAAAAAAGTATAACTTAAAACTACCTTGTAATTGGATTCAAAGAGTTGTTATTGAAGAAAATCGTTCTTGGGTTTTGCAGGTGGAATGAATGTCAAGTTTTGTGCGTTGGTTCAGTATGCCAACCTTTTTGGAGTGGCAATCGGGTACACCATAGCAGCTTCCATAAGCATGATGTGAGTTTTCAAAGATGTAAGTGTTGTTGTGTGAATCAAAGTGTAACAATAAATGAACTAATTTGTGTTTTGGGTTGTTCATGAAACAGGGCCGTTAAAAGGTCTAATTGTTATCATAATAGCGGAGGAAAAGATCCATGCAAGATGAATAGCAATGTTTACATGATTTCATTTGGAATTGCGGAAATTATTTTATCCCAAATTCCAGATTTCAACGAGTTGTGGTGGCTCTCTATTGTGGCTGCTATCATGTCCTTCACATACTCAATAATTGGACTTGGTCTTGGAATTGCTAAAGTTATAGGTATGATTCTACTCCTATTATGTTAGAGAATTATCATTTATTATCATTATGAATTGAGGAAATTTGACTTGAATTGTGCTTGTAACAGGAAACGGAGTGATCAAAGGAAGCTTAACTGGTGTAAGTATTGGTGTTGTCTCAGAAAGCCAAAAAATCTGGAGAACCTTCCAAGCTCTTGGTAACATAGCCTTTGCGTACTCCTACTCAATGATCCTTATAGAAATTCAGGTACATCTACTGAATTTTGTGACATACATATGAACTTCACAGTTCAAAACACAGTTTCTTAGGTATTATTTTGTATGGTTGAAGTCTAAACTAAACTAAAACCGAGGTTGTTATGAAACAGGACACAATCAAATCACCTCCTGAAGAGTCAAAGACAATGTCGAAGGCTACTTTAGTGAGTGTCTTAGTGACAAGCATTTTCTATCTGCTATGTGGTGGTTTTGGCTATGCAGCTTTTGGAGATGAAAGTCCTGGAAACCTGCTCACTGGTTTTGGCTTCTATAACCCATATTGGCTCCTTGACATAGCCAATGTTGCCATTGTTGTGCACCTTGTTGGTGCATACCAAGTTTACTGTCAACCCCTGTTCCAATTTATTGAAAATAACGCAGCACAAAAATTCCCAGACAATGATTTTATGACGAAGGAATTTGAAGTACCAATCCCTGGTTCCAAACCCTTCAAGCTAAACCTCTTCAGGTGTGTTTGGAGGACAATTTTTGTTGTCTGCTGCACTGTGATGGCAATGCTGCTTCCATTCTTCAATGACATTGTGGGGCTGATTGGAGCCATTGGATTTTGGCCACTCACTGTGTATTTCCCGGTGGAGATGTATATTGCTCAAGCTAAAATACCAAAGTGGAGCACAAAATGGATATGCTTGCAGATGCTTAGTGCTGCATGTTGCATCATAACAATTTTGGCTGCAGTAGGTTCCATTGCTGGGGTTCTTGATGATCTTAAAGTTTACAAGCCATTCACCACCACTTACTAGTTCACTGGCATTACTCTGTTAACATCATTCTCAAAGATTTCATTAGCTATTTACGAGAAAAAAGGTAACCTTTTGCTAATTTGAAATCTAAGGAGGTGGTCTTGTTTATTCCTCAGTGTCTTCATGCTTTGTAATTTGTTCTGCTCTCTAATTTCCAATGAAAAATAAAAAGGATTACAGGATACATAAGTTTTCAAAGTATAGGTTTTTCGGATTTATTTTTCCTAATCTCTAGTTTTTTTTTTACTGAAATAAATTATTTTTGAATTAATTTATGAAAGTAACTAACTTCTTCTAAAGATGAGAAATCAATTATTTAAAATCAATTTCTCAGCATCATGAATCAAATACTTTATATTTTGATTTACTTTAATTATTTAATTTAAAAAAATATAGTTTGTAAATAATAATATTTTATTTATTTTAGGCAGTTTTCTTGCCCAGAGTTCCACCATGTTGCCCTTCTTTGAGACCTATTTTGAGATTTTTGGATTTTCTCATAATGAAGTTTATTATCTCTGCCAGGTTAGTTTGCATGTGTCTCCATCGTCGGTCACAATCCCATGTTAGAGTGACTACTATCTATGAATAGTGTTGATGATTGCATGATGAAGAGACCTTTTTAAGGATTAAGGAATAGGCCTCAACTCAAGCTAGAATAAAATTGTTGTACTTTTGTGTTGTGTCTTCATTGGACCTTGTAATTGTCTTTTTCTTTTTATTATATGTTTGTATTAGATCTTTATCGGTACTTGTATAGGTTTTTTTTTTCTTGTAAACAGAGACTTTGATTAATGGGCCTTAGTGTTTGAGCTCATAATTACAAAGTCCATAATATATAAGTTTTTTTTTTTACTCACTTATATTAAAAATTGCTCATTTTGGAATTTGAATTTTTTTTTTAAGTGAGAATTCTATCTAATTTCTTTGTATAACTTTATTGATGTAGAATATTTATTGATTATGCTAATATCTAATTTAATAATAAATCTTTATTCCCACCTATTTCAATAAATTGTTATCTTTTGATTAATTCTTTTTATTTACGAAATTTGAAATTCAAATTGTATTTAAGAAGTTCAAAATAGTCGTAGTATTTTAGACCAAACTATTTATAAGTAACTTCTCTATTTGATTCGGTAAGCGTGTGACTCCAAATACTTGCATCAAAATTAGTCTTAACAGTAGCTGCCCTTATATTTTATCACACAACTTTTAGTCAAGTTGGAAATATACTTTGTAACTATGAAAACCTTTTTCTATACATGAGATTTAAGAAGATGATTTATTCAAAGTCTTGGAATTATTTCCTTTTTAAGAACATACACTTTCATCTTTGTAAACATAAAATGTATTCAATATCTACTTGTACTCTTGTTTGGAAAACCTCAATCCTTTAACAAAAATAAAGATTTTGAGAAAGTATGAAAAACACACAAGAGTAATTGAAAGAGAAAAGAGAGATTTCATCATTCTTGTTGAGATTTGTGTTAAGCCATCCAAAGAGAGAATTAGTATTTTTTTTTTCTGTCTTGTGAATGCATATGTGATTGTTGTCGTTTTCACTTAAATTAAAAGCGTAACCATTTACAAGATAAAAAGTTTACATGATTTAAGTATAAACATTAGTTAATTCAAAGTTGTCTCCCAACAAATTTAATCATAATCTCATTAGATTGATTGTATTAACTCTTCAATTTTGTCTTCCAATGATAGACATTCTTTGATGGAGTTGTGTGGCTAAAAGTTACGGTAATATCAACTCATTTTCATAGGAGGTTTGGGAACTTTTTTGGGGTTGTGGGAATTACTTCAACATTGAGAGCCTTATCCAAAATTTGAGCTAAGTTTGCATTAAGCAAAGTGCAATGTGCAAACTAGTGGTTCTAAGCTCCCTAGATCTTATCATAGATTGGTGTCTACTTGGTCGTCTCTTTCATACTAATTCTTTTTAGGAACTGATACCTTTACTCAAACTTTATTTCAAAATTATTGTAACCCCTTCAATTTAATGAATCCGGTGGTCGGTGCCTTAATTTGTCAAGATCAGAAGTAGGTTTTCTACACAGGTTATCAACAAAGGGTTTCAGCCTAAGGGTTGTAATCATATGAGTAGAGTTATTTGGGATTCAAGTTCTTGATCTTAATTACCACCTTGCCAAATCTTTCCATGAACAATATGATATATTCCCATTTTTTGGACAACTTTTTACCAAGGCGATTGATGTAAGGAGATGAGATCAACTTCTTGCAAATTGTGTGTCCAACTTTCTTATTAGCAAGTCAAACCAATCAACGGAATAAAACGATAAACACATAAATTATCTGACAATTGCCCATTGTATATAGGTTACCAACATGTTGTTAGAATTGCATAACGAAATGTTTCGCATGTAGACAAAACCCAAGAAGGCAAGTGAATTGGTTTGTAAATAAAAAATCTTAAAATTTTTACCTTGTAATATCAAAGTTCAATTAAAAACACTTCCTTTATTTTAATAATCACAATAATATAAAGAGAGTAGGAAAGAAAAAATTGCACAAGGTATTTTATACTGGTTCAGATCAAAAGACCCTACGTCAAGTTCTTAATCTCTCTAAAGAGGGATTAACTAAACACTAAAAATAAATTAAGATTACAAATATAAGTAAGAGTAGATTAGGATAGAAAGCACCTCTCTTGAAACCACAATAGATGAAAGACAACTCCCTTAAGGGGTGAACACCTCCCTTGAAATCAACAAGGGATGAACATCTCCTTTGAGATCTACAAGGGATGAACACCACCTTTGAATCCCACAAAGGATGAAGACACCTCTCTCGAATCACACAAGAGATGAAGAAACACCTTGCCTGAATTCACAAGGAATTAACACTTCATTTGAATTACACAAGAACTCACACTTGATTTTTCAAAGACTTTCTTCATGGAGTTCTCAAGTACTCAAACTTCTCTAACTTCTGTATTTTGTAAAGAGGACTCTCACCTTCATTTAGAGAAGGCACTTTCGAAATTAGGTTAACAATATGAAAAGTCAAGTCACAATGGTCATTGGTAATCGATTATTCTAGTGAGTTTTTGTAAAAATTAAAACTCTCCCAGTGCTTTGATGTTTGGATTCTGTCTTTTGACTCTTGACATACTTATTTAACTATTTTAAATAAGATACACTTATTACAAGAATTCAATAACTAAACTACTAAAATTTTAAGTCTTCAATGTATCTCTTGAATCCAAACATTCTTTAAGTCTTCAACATCTTTCAAGGAATCATCATTAAGTTTTTCACATTTCTTCCTAAGTCATCATCATCAAAACATTTTATTGAAGTAAATGTTCATCTTTTTTTTTTGTCACCACATGTTGATCTAGATTTGTAGCTCTATCATAATTATCTATGGGTAAGCTCTTCCAATTGAAAGGTAACTCTCTATTTATATTTCCATCTATGAAAGGGTCTCAATGTGTTCCTCCAATGGTTATGGAAGTAGTGTCAAAATGTTGTACTAGGATATCCCATGTAAGAGTCCAATGCTCTCTATGAATAATGTTGATAATCACGTCATGAATGAGACCTTCTTAAGGACCATGAAGTAGGTTTGGACCTAAGATAAAAATTTAGTATTTTTTTATGCAATCTTTTATTTTGTGTCTTTATTGGACCTTATAATTGGATTTTCTTTTTCTATTGGTTTGTATTGGATCTTTATTGAATCTTGTATATGTTTTTATTCCTTATAAATAGAGACTTTCTGTACCTTGGTTCTAAACTATAAAATCTATTTACATATAGTAAAATAACTTTAGTTGCTCCTACAAAAATAGTTATACACCCACATAGACTTTTTTTTTTCCTTTCTACATTCTTGAAATGTCTTATGAAATTTTATGTAATGTGTCAAATAAGAAATACATGCACTCAATTTTCCTTCTCTTCATTAATGTATAATATTTATCGATTATAACATCCTTTTAATAATACACTTGAATAACCTACCTTACATGTATATTTACCTTCTTTCAAAATTTAAGTTCAAACTAATTGGCTAATGCCTTATCAAGTCTACCAATCCATTGTCTAAAACATTCAATTCTTTTACAAACATTAAACATTATTCAACACTTTATTTAAATCTCGAATAGAGAAAAATGATTTATTAAACAAACTCATTCAATTCCTTTGGCATAGGCATATTTGGTTAACCTGCAACCCATACCAACTCATTGCGACCTTAGCTCCGAGTTGAACTTGCTCGACCTTCAACATGTGTTGAATTGACTCAACCTTCAACCTATGCCAAAATAGTTAGACCTTCGACTTGTGCTAGATCAGCTTCAACCTTTTTGTTGGTTAATCTGTCTTAGTCTTCAACTCATGTCAATTTGTCTCAAACTTCAAGTTAAGCTAATTCCATTTAACTTTCAACATGAATCGATTTTGTTGAACCTTCAATTCAAGTCAAACCAACAAGACTGAATCTTCAGCCTAAGCTGACTTGACTAAGTCTTCAACCTAAGTCAACTTGACTCAACCTTCATGAGAATAATGAGTATAGTGAAAAGGAGGGAAATTTCAAAATTCTTTTTTTTTAGTGTATTAGAAATTTTTCTATTTTATTTATTTGGAATACCTTCAAAATTTTCTTAAATTTCAATTTTTTTAATTAATTTATCTAAACAAAGCATTGTAATATAAAAATAAATAAATTCTTCAAATGAATTAAATTACTTCCTCCAAACACAATATACGTAAATGTTTCTCCGTGGGATTTTTTTTTTGTGACAGAATGAAAAAATAAAGAGAAATATACGAATTCCAAACAACGTCAATTGTTTTTCTTTTTAATATATTGATCGAATGTTACAATTTCTTTTAATGTTTAGAAATAATAATTGAATTTCACAAATTATTTTACGAGAAAGTTATTTGGAAAATTTTTGAGATCCAAAGTGTTATATTTAAAAGTATCTTTTTCATTAATGAACGTGGAGGTCGCCGAGAAAAATGAAGCATGAACACGGAGCGGGGTTCAGGAGCAAAAATATAACACGTATATGGAATTTAATATAGAGCGATTGAGATATTTCCAGAACTAATAGTTTCTTTTGCCAGCAGGAATTGCTTATATAGTATAGAATAATATTTTCACCAAATACTTTTCGTTCCTAATAAAAAAGTTGAAGCTTCTATCGTATTTCTAACGTTTTTTTCTTTATCAGCAATCTTTGTTTTATGACAATTTGTAACTGGTCAAGTAGTTTTAAATTTTGATGCAAAATATATAGTTTTTTTATCCCTTACCAGAGGCGTTCATGATCATAAGCAATTAAGCAACTGTTATTTGAAGATCTTTTAACATTATTGCTTTGCATTCTGAAGAGTTGACTTCAATTCCTTGATGGAGTTTGCTTCGTCTTCTTCATCCTTTTCAAAATCAGAACCTCGTTATTTCATGTACGGTGTGTTCATCAACTTTTGGGGAGAAGACATAGGCAGAAGAAAGTTCGTTTCTCAACTTTTGAGGAGAAGACACATGTACAAGCTCAAGTGGAAACTTTGATTAAGAAGGAGAATATGCAGGAGGGAATGAAGCTGGAAGCAGAGGCGGAACAAGGCTGTGACATAGGGGAGTCAGGACTCCCCCAACCATTTCTATTTTTATTTTTTTTTGTTATTTAAAAAATAATATTTATATATTATTATTTTATTTACATTAAATGATTTTTATTTTACTTTATTTTATATATTTTAAAAAAATATATTTATATATTGTTATTTTATTTATATATTATTATTTTATTTGTATATTATTATCTTATTTATATTAATTTAGTTTGGATTTTTTTTTAAAATTTAAAAATCATATTTTTTTTCTTTATTATAATTTTTTATATTTTTTTATTTGGTTTTTCTCTTCCATGTTTCTATCTCTTTCTCTCATTTTATTTCCATCATAATTTTCACCATCATTTTTTTATTATTTTCAAAATCAAATTGCACTACGATAAGATTGAAAAGTTAATGAATATTTTGAATAAAATATGATGTAAGAAATTACATTTTTTTAATTAAAAAAATAATTTATATATAACAAATATAATTTGACCCCCTTAAAATTTTTGGTCCGCCACTGACTGGAAGAACACACGCCAGCTATAGCATGCTCTAAGATCGCAATAATTGTTTAGTCCAAAAGATACATGGAATCTCCCTACTGTCTTCTTCAGCTTGAAAAAATCATTGAAAGCCACGAAACCTTTGGCCAAATACTTCTGCACATAATTAACGAGATGGATTGGATGGAAAAGCGTTTGAAGAAGCTGCACTTAAAAGCTATTCAAGAAAACAACTGAAATGTGAAAAGTATTTTGTCCAGGTGGATATCAAACAATTCAGGTAAACAAATGAATCCTTCGTTCTTTCGTTTGAGTGAATGAAGCATATGTTCAGGTTGTGATTTAATTTTGGTAAAACAGGACATTCATCTTGAAGGCATGATGCTGATCTTGTGGTGGTAGCTGTTAGCAGCGTTCAGACATTGGATTAGAGTGTCACGTGGAAAAGGTGATTGGATGTACTGAAAATCATTACACTGAAGTCTGTGTATGATAGGGATATGGGGAATGGGAGGATCGGGTAAAACTACCATAGCCAAAGCCATCTATGGTCGAATTTATCGACCATTCATAGGCAAGAGTTTTGTTGAAAATATTAAAGAACTTTGGGTTCCAAAATATAGGATTGTGCATGGTAATTTACAAAGAGATCTTCTTTATGTTTCTCTAAACTCCATCTTTCGAGGTGGAAAGCGTTGGGATGAGAAGAATTATGACCGAGAATGGACTTGTCTAAGAAAGTTGCTCATTGTGCTTGACGATGTGAATGACTTTAGCCAGATACAAAACCTATGCGGGAGTCATGAAAGGTTCGGTCAAGGAACTGTGATCATCATTATAACTAGAGATGTTAACGTGCTTAATCGATTCAAAGTTAATTATGTTTATAAGATGGATGGTATGAACGAAAATGATTCTCTTGAGCTTTTAAGTTGCCATGCCTTTGCAGCACCAAAACCAAAGAAAACGAATTGAATGAACTTCCTATAAACATAGTTGTTTATTGTTGTGGATTACCACTAACTCTAAAGGTCTTTGGTTCCTCTTTACGTGATAGGGCGATGGAAGAGCGGGAAAGTGTATTGTCAAAATTAAAAATAATTCCCATTGATCAAGTTCAAGAAAAATTGAAAATAAATTTTGACGGTTTAGTGACATGGAAAAGGATATATTTCTTGATTAATGTTGTTTCTTAATTGATAAAGAAAGAGGCTATGTTACAGAGATAATACACGCTGATATTGGAATAAAAGTTCTAATAGAACATGGCCTCATAATGTTTAAAGCAATAATAAACTTGGATTGCATCCTTTCTTAGAAGATATGGGAAGAGAAACCATTCGTTAAAGATGCCCAAACGAACCCTGGAAAAGGAGTCAAGATGATGTAAAAGAAGTGCTGAAAAAAAAATATTGTAAGAACATTCTTTATATGATTTTGAAACTTCTTTTGAAAGTATTACGTTTTTCAGTGGAATGCATGTGTTGTTAACTGGTTAGACTTAAATTGTTTCTATTTGCTACTTTCGTCACAGGGGACAAAAGCTACTGAGGGATTGTGCTGAAACTGCATTCAACCAGCAGAGATTGTTTCAAAGCTCGTGTGTTCAAGGAAATGGCGAGATTAAAACTGCTACAACTGGATAATGTACAACTTGTTGGACATTATGTGTACCTTTCTATACAACTGAGATGGATTTGTTGGAAAGAGTTTCCTTCTGAACGCATTCCAGACAACTTTCATATGGAAAATATAACTGCAATTAATTTAAAACAAAAACAGAGCACCTTCAACTCGTCTGGAAACAACCCCAGGTATTCATTCCATGCCTTTTTCTTTTAAGACTCAAAGGTTAATTAAAATAGAAAGTATAATTTGTTCCAGTTATATCTATTGCCCTTTTTTATTTTCTTCCCTTATCTTTTGTCAAAAAACTATGTTTGTAGGTTTTAGGGCGATTAAAATTCCTTAATCTTAGTCACTCCAAGTACTTGATAGAAACATCAGGACTACCTAGTCTTGATCAGCTCCATTCTGAAAGATTGCCCAATTTTGTGCAAAATACACCATTCCTACTATCCATCATGAAGAGTAATTGAACTAAGAGAGTTAAAATTGTAAAACAACAATACATTAACGAAACAAAAAAGATATGAAATATAGGGTAAAAAATTGATGAATATAAAGATCATGACGTATATTTCAACTTACCTGACCTGTAGGCACTGAAAATGTCCTTAGTTATACTTGAAATCAGCAACAGAACTCCAGAAACTTTGCAGCTAAAATAGATCAACCGAGACTAAAAATTAATATGAGGAAACAAAAAGCTAAAACTGGACATATCAAATCATTCATAATCTTAAAGGAAATTGTAACCATGTCATTGAAATCACAAGACTGATGAGACTTTCCCATCTGATGGTTCTCCCTGCAGCAAAGGAGAGCAATCCACCTTGCCAGCACATGCCTAATTTATTGCATTTGCATCAAACAAACCCAAGTTCTTCTCGGACAATGAACCTGTCTTTGCATCCTCGTTGTAGAGCTCATAAATTTAAGTACTAACTCCAGCGCCAGGGTGTTGGGAGTTACGTTTAATATTTGCTGTTGTAGGTGTTGGCATTTTCTACTGTTGCATTTGGTTCATTAGAGTCACCTTTTTAGGGCCAACCTTTTTCACTCACCACCACAGGAATGTTAGTGTAGTTGAGAAAAGCCATGGAAAAGTATGCTGCATCAATTATTGGAGTAGTGGAGAAGGGTGTTACAATCGATGACTTCTTTGTTTGGAGGGAGGGGTTTGAAGAGTGCATAGTCCAAAGGAGCACACCATTTGACTTAATATAGTCATAGTAAGGGTAGGAGTTGAGCATTAGATAAGAGCCAGTGGTTTGCAAGAAACCAAGCATTGGAACCAAGACTGGATTCAGCGAGCGGTTGAAGGTGGCTTGTGAAGGTGGAAATGAGTGAAGGATCATGGAAGAGGAAAGGGGTGTTGAAACTTTAATTTGCCCAATTGTTAGGATCTCTTCATTAGGAGGAGACACAACAACTTCAATTCCTGTGTTTGCAAGGGCAAAGAGCATAACCTAACATGTCGAATTTGCTGGGTTTTAAGTAGTGCCACTACTAGAGTAGGATGAGGCATATCTGATAGAACCCTTCCCATGTTCACTCCAATGAATGGTTCTGCAGTAGCAAACATGAAGATCCATTACTAATGTCGTGTTAATAGGAAAAATTTCATTCCCACCAAGCAAACTCAATAAAAAACACAAAAAAAATTTATGCACACAGCCAAAACTAATACAAATTTAAAATGCATGAAACCCTAAACCCCAAAAATCAGAAATTTATAGTCAGCAACTACAAAACAATAAGATGATAGAGAGACCCGTGAAGACACAGCGAACGGTCGACGACAAAGACACAGCACGATTATGCAGGTTTCAGTGAATCTCTGAACCCACATACAAACAGTAATAATAGACCCCATCAAATAAAGGTCAGAGAACGAAGAAATAATCTAGGTTTTCACCAGACAAGCAAGAGTGAGAGAAGAAGAGAGGGGCGAGAGTGAGAGAAGTAAACTCGGCTTACCCAGCCGCACATAACCCTAAGAGGAACAGATGCTATAGATAATGCACACATGGTAGTCAAATTGCGTTTCAAATCTTAAGACCGTACGAGTTACGATATTCATGAACCGGAATGAATCATCGTTGAAGATCGCAACTCGCGTGAAAACGACAACTCTTGCGATGTATACATTGCAGCGGCACTCATCACACAGATTGCTCTCGGAGCTTGCTGCAACAACTGTCGTGGCAGCGCCTCCTCCTAGCCGCGAGGGAGAAGTGATAGACCTTGGGTCGGCCACGCTGCCTGCTTGCTGCCTGGCGCAACCTAGACGCAGAGGGGTGCGGCAGAATGTTTTCCTCTCGTACATTTAAAAGTAAAAAAAAAAAAAAAAAAAAAACTGTGAAAGCTGTCACAGTCTCCAAAAAGTAAAAATGTAACATTTTGAAGAGAGGAAAAGTGTCACCGCACATTAAAATATTCAAAAATAATAACTCACATATGTAAATATGGAAAACTGTAACTTTCGTCATTCACATTAAAATATTAAAAAATTTCGTGACTCCCTTTATTTTATATATCCTGTAATCTTTTATATGTAGTCTTTTATCTCATATATTCTGTATATGAAGAACTTTTTTATCTCATATATCTCATATATTATGAACTTTAGTTATGAATTTTGAGTGGTACAATCTTTTGATTTATGATTTATTCTTTTTTTTAATTTTGGTAAGATCTCCATTTTATTACCATAAATACACAGATAATACAAATATGATAATTATTATATAGAAAAATAATTTTACGTATTATTGTATATTAAAACTATGTTACGGTTGAATTTTAAGCTATATTAAATTATTGTTGTGTGTTTAAATATTTAATTTTATGAATTTTATAATTTTTAAATTATAAAAATATTGTATTATTATTATTAATATTTTAAAAAATAATTTATATCTTATTTTAAAATTTAATTTGTATCTTATTTTAAAAAGTTTTATTTATTGCAATTACTATTTGAAAATTCAATTTAAAATATAGTATTAGATTAAAATATATTATTTGGTATAAGATAAGTGATTGTGTTAAATGTATTAGATATGAAAAAAAACAATTGAATCAACTCCTGTCAACTTAAGTACAGTGAACATTTCCAGAAAAATACAAATTTAAAAGGAAATAAAACAAAGAAACAAAGACAAAATATTGTATGAAGGATAGGAACTGTTGCCGCCGCATCTTTGGGTACATGATGTCAAATATTTGGTTCAATTTTCTTTTTTTATATTTTTTTCTAAAAATGTTGATTAATTTTTAATTTTTTAATTTTAATTTGGTTTTAGTTTTTAAAAATTGATATAATTTAATTTTTTGTTAATTTTTTTTAAAAAAAATCAATAATTTTTCATATAAATTAACATTAGAATTATGATAATTACATAATAAAATAAAATATTCTTATTCACAGTTTTAATTTTAATAAAAAAAATATTAATTTGTTTAAAGAAATCTAAAAAAAAAATTAAATTATATCAATTTTTTAAAAAAATAAAAATTAAATTAAAACTAAAATAATAGAAGGATAAATGTGATATTTTTGAATGAAAATAAAAACTAAAATAACAATTAAACTCAAAATAATTTTGGTATAAACAAAATAAAATTATTGTATTTAATTTTTTAATAATAATAAAAAATAATAAAATTATTATTATTATTATTCTTATAGTTTTAAAATTAAATATAAATAAATTTTATAATTTCACTATAATTCATTTTTATTTATTATAATTATGTTTAAAAAATCAGTTAAATTAAAAGAAAATAATTAAATTAAATAAATAATTACTTAAAATACTAATAAAATTATTATTTGAATGTATAAAACAAAATTAAAAGGTAAAATTAAGAAACAGGTTATAAAACTTTAAAATATTAAATATATAAAATAATTAAAAATATAAATAGTGAAAATTGTATTCAGATATTATCACGTTAGAAATCACAAAATTAAGAAATAATAAAATGAATAATTATAAAATTGATGTGTTTATGTATTTGTGGGTTAAAAAGCATTTCTGAGATTCCAATGTTCACTACCTTACAAGAAAGATGAGCTATTTAAATATTTAAAAGAAATACAAACCCTCCCTCCACCCCCCAACTGTGGAATGGAGGTTGAAAAATTAGAACATGGCAGCCAAGGTCCAACTAGCAATGACACGATTCAACAACCAGATTCCAATTCCTTTGATGATGACGGTCGTTCAAGAAGAACTGGTAATCAAATATATTTTCAGTTTCACATCATGTCATTGGAGGAACTGTTATTTTCGAACAACTCGTTTTTTCCATCATCAAACAGGGAATGTTTGGACTTCAATTTTCCGCATGATAAATGCTTTTATTGGTCCCGCGCTGCTAACTTTGCCTTGGGCTTTTGCTCAGCTTGGTTGGTTTACTGGTCCTGCTTCACTCATTGGGTTCTCTGTGCTCACTTATCACTGCTCAGTACTTCAAGCTTATTGTTACCGCACTGGTGACCAACTCACTGGTCAAAGAAACTACACCTACATGGAAGCTGTCACATCCCACCTTGGTACCAATGCTACTTTTGTAATTCTAAAGAGCAGGTGCTTCATGCTTTAACTGAAGAAAAGCATTATTGGGTTTTGCAGGTGGAATGAAGGCCAAGTTCTGTGCATGGGTTCAGTACTTGGACCTTTTTGCTAGGCCAATTGGGTACACCATAGCAGCTTCCACAAGCATTATGTGAGTTTTAAAAAAATGCAAGTGTTGTTGTGTGGATCAAAGTGGAACAACAAATGTGCTAATTGGTGTTTTGGATTCTTCATGAAACAGGGCAGTTACAAGATCTGAGTGTTATCATAACAGCGGAGGAAATCATCCATGCCAAATCAGCAAATTTTACATGATTTTATTTGGAATTGTTCAAATTATTATGTTATCCCCAATCCCAGATTTCAACGAGAACCAGTTGTGGTGGGTCTCTGGTTTGCTTTCTTTCATCTCCTACATATACTCAATAATTGGACTTCGTCTTGGAATCGCTAAAGTTATTGGTATGATTCTATTCATGTTATGTTAGAGAATTGTTATTTATTGTCATTATCAGTTGAGGAAATTTTTTGCTGAAAAAGTATATCAAGGAAATTGGACTTGCGCTTGTAACAGAAAACAAACAAGTTAAAGGAAGTTTAACTGGTCTAAGTACTGGTAATAGTACTCTCTCACAAAGCCTTATCAAGAAATCCCAAGCTTGTGGTAACGTGGCCTTTGCCTTCTCCCACACAATGATCCTTATCAAAATTCAGGTACATCTACTTTTTCTTAATTTTGTGACATTCAAGTACATTCATCATTCAAAAGATAGTTTCTTAAGTACTGTAACATCTCAGCTTCAGCTTCGATGGTAATAAGATTCTTTGTAAAACTCGTAAATTTTAAAAAATTTTATTTCCAAAGTGCCACCATTTAATGTTAAAGATGAATATTAAATTAATTTGTTCAAATAATTCAAGAGTTAAATTTAAAAAAAAATCATAATTAAATTAAAATATACATTAATCCATAATAACCTTTATTTAAAATAAGTTCATTCACAAAAAGTTCTTCCCAAACTAAACTCTTTCATAACTCAACTAATAATATACATCAATAGTTATATAACAACTCATTCAAATCTTTTATAACTTTGGTGCCTTATAACACTATTCAATTTCATCATTCATCTCACACGAACATTTACAAAGCTAAATCTATTGTCTCAAACAATAGTATATCATCACACATTCAAAACAACTCATCACAACAATTAAAACAATTACTGAGTGATCTGAGTGCTAGAAGTTGATTTGTACCTATCACACTTTGAAGCTTTACATATAGTGTCAACTCCACATTACTTTCCTTTAGAACTTCCTAAACGAAATATACAAATATTGTTTTCCATTACTCTCCTCTAGAATTTTCTCGACAAAATATACATATATCAATTTCTATCAATCTTTTCAAGAACTTCTTTTACAAAATATACAGTTGCCACTTTTCATGACTCACTCTCCTCAAAAGCTCCGACAAAATTCATTTATATATAATTCTTATAATCAATTATGAATCGCTAAATACGAAACATACATGTTTAATATTCAAATAAATAAAAATTAGATCACACAAATAGATATTATGTCCGAAATTTCTAAAAAAAATATGAATCTATATTTTCTTACCCTAATTTAATCCAAATAAAACTTTTTAGAAAAATTGCTATAAAACAAAAATTAAACTAATTAGCTTTCTTTATTTGAACTGTTTTTCCTCTTATAACTCTTGATATTTCCGTGCATGTGTTCATTATTCGTTTGAGTTGAACTCAACACCTCTTATATGTTACTTATAATTTCAACTAAATGAGTTTTATAATTTTTTAGGACATTATTCTCATTCTAAAAAGTGTAATTTAATTTAACACTTTCAATATTCTATTAAATTAAAACTTTTTAGATTTTTATTTCTAGACTTTAGACAATAGCTATGATAATATATTAAAAAATATCTTTAAATTTAATTCAATCTCGTACAACTAATTTGTAAATTAAAATTTGCAGCCATAACCTAAACTAAAAGTGACATTATTATGAAACAGGACACAATCAAATCGCCTCCTGAAGAGTCAAAGACAATGTTAAAGGCTATTCTAGGGAGTTCCTCTGTGACAATGTTTTTCTTTCAACTATTTGCTGGTTCTGGCTATGAGCTTTTGGAGATGAAAGCCCCCGAAACGTTCTCACTGGTTTTGGCCAATATTGGCTCCCTGACATAGCCAATTATCTCGTTGTTTTCTACCTTATTGGTGCATACCTAAATGACTGCCAATCCCTGTTCCCATTGATTGAAAAGAACATAGCACAAAAACTCTCAGACAGTGATTTTATGACGAAGGAATTTGAAGTACCAATCCTTGGTTGCAAAAGCTTGAAGCTCAACCTCTTCAGGTTGCTTTCGAGGGCAATTTTTGTGATCTGCTGCACCTTCATAGCTATGGTGCTACCATTCTTCAATGAGATTGTGGGACTTATTGGTGTCCTTGAATATTGGCCCTTCACAGTGTATTTCCCAGTGGAGATGTATATTGTTCAAACTAAAATACCAAAATGGAGCACAGAATGGATATGCTTGCGCATATTTAGTGCTGCAAGCGGCATCTTAACAATTGTAGCTGTAGCAGGTTCCTTTGCTGGGCTTCTTCAAGACTTCAAAGGTTGCAAGTCATGATTCAAGACCAATTAATTACCAACAAAAAACAGGTAACTTTTTGCTAATTTGAAATCCATTGCAGGTGCTCTAGTTTATTCCAAACTGTGGTCATGTTTTTTAATTTGTCTGCTACCTAATTTCTGATGAAAAAAAAAGAAGACAAGATACATAAGTTCTCAAACTATGGGTTTTTCGGATTTATTTTCCTGATATCCAGTTTTCCTTTTAATTATTTATCGGGAAGTATTAAATATGTTTTTGATCCTTTAAATTTCAGTAATTAGTTCTTTTTTGAAACTTTATATCAATTTAGTCTTTCATCTGATGCGTGAATTTAGTTCTTCCTACCAAATTTTGTTAAGTTTATTTGACATTTTAAACGCATGTTATTATAATATTTGAGTTAACATTGAAGCAAAAATATGTCAAACGGTGTAAACAATTCAAATACTACCATAAGATGCACTTGAAACGTCATCAACTTAACAAAATTTGGCATTTAGCTAAAATGATTAAATTCACGTATTTTTAAGGATAGAGGACTAAATTGGTCAAAAATTTTGAAGAGGGATTAATTCCAAATTTCACTGAAACTTGAGAGACAAAAAACATATTTAACCCTTACCAAAATAACCTATTTTTGAATTAATTTATGAAAGTAGCCTGTACCTTTTTATGGTGAGAAATCTATTATTTATGAAACCAATTTCTTAGCATCATGAATCAATTATTTTATATTTTTAATTAATTCAATTGTTTGAAATAAATACATATATGTTAGTTCTTATAAGTTGCTTTAATTATTTAATTTATATTTAATAATTATAGATATTTTAGTATTTTTAATTATTTAATTTAAAAAATAATATTTTATTTCATTTTTTGAAAAAAATAATAATATTATTAACAATGTTTATTATCAATTTTAAATAATGATAATTTTAAGTTGGTAATATAGAATTGTAAATAATTTAAATATTTTACGTTAGAAATTAAATCTTTAAAAAATAATTATGATTTACATATTGCAATATAATAAAATAACTATAATTTTGAAAATTTGTAACATAGATAAATAATTGATATTAAAAAAACACATTATTAAAAATAGTAGGAACTGTTGACTTTAATATTGTTTGCTTGATTTTTCATACAGATTTATTTTGTTTGTGTTATGAAATAAAGGGAATAAGAGAGAGAATATTAGATGATAGAGAAGAGAAGAAACAATAGAGAATAGAGAATAGAGAATGAGAGAATAGGGAGCAATTCATCTCTATATTATTATTGATAGGAAGAATCCTCTTTATAGATACAACATGTAATCATCAAGGAAACAAATCAACTTAATTAATACAAATATTTACATCAAGGAAACAAATCAACTTAATCATATGAGTAAATGTATCAAATCAATGGACAATCATTAAATCATAACACTCCCCCTTGAGTGTCCATTGATAAAAGAATGTGTCTCGTTAAAACCTTACTAGGAAAAAACCCTTTGGGATAAAAAGACTAGTGAGGGAAAAAAAGTACAACATTCTATATTCTTTAATACAATATTGTTCATTACATATTTTATTTCTCCCCCTCATGTAAACTTACATCATTAAGGTGACGAAGTCCGAACTTGTGAATCATTTTCTCAAAAGTTCTTCTTAGCAAAAATTTCATAAATAGACTTGCCATATTTTCACATGAATAAATTTTTGGATATCTATATCAACCTTTCAATTGAATAATACATTATTGTCTTCATATATGGTTGTTGATTCCATCTTTGTCGGGGATAGTCACAAGTTTTTTGCACATGTTGAATTATAGACCTTAGCCAAACATATTCACAACTTTTCTCGTAATTCTGGATGATTAGACGATATTGCTATTATGGTTTGTTTCATATACCTTCATGAAACCATTGTGCAGAGGCGGACCGAGGAAGGGACAGGGGGGAGCCGTGGCCCCCCCAACGTTTTTTATTTTTTATTTATTTATGTTATATGAATTTTTTTTTGTTTTTAATTTTTTAAATTATGTATAAGAAATTTAATGTTTTGGAATTTTTTAAATAATAAAAGTATATATTGGGAATTGATAAGAATTAAAATAGGTATCTTTTTATTTATTTTATAAAATATAACATTTAATGCTAATAAATAATAAAGCATAAAATTAAATTTAATAAAAAATAAATAAATTTATTAAAATATTTTTTATTTTCTCTCTCACTGTTTTTTGAGTTTCTCACATATTATATCCACTTTAGACTTTTACTTGTTTTGTTTTCTTTTGTTTATGAAGAAAAAAAGAAAGTTGAACACAAATTCATTATTTTGTGCTCTCATTTTTGTATGCTTTCTTCTATTATTGAAGAGAAAAGTAATTCTTTTTTTTCTCAATTGATAGTGAAATATTAGTTTAATAATTAATATTAGTTTTTATCTCACAAGCATTTGGTATATTCATTTTTATAAATATCGAAGAAAAAGCAATGCACTAAGTGTTTTTTAATAACTGGTTTTTAATTATGACTTGATTATCATATATTTTTCTTTTATTAATTACATATCACAATTTTTATTTAGATTATGATAAATTATCTTTTAGTATTTTTTTTAAAACATAAGTATATTGATGAAGAAATAAAAGAATAAATTAATTATTTAAAAGTGATAAAATGGAAGCTACTGTGAGGAAGAAAATAGAAAAAAAAAATCTTTGACAAAAATAGGAAGTCAATTACATCTAGTTGATTGATTTTTTAATCTGTCTCGTCTTATTTTAACTCTTCTTGTTTCTACAACTATATCAAAAAGATAATTTTCTACAATGAAAATTATCAAAATAAGACTGCAAAATAAAACGGAAGATGAATTTTTTTGCTGACGATATGATTATTTACATTAAAAACAAAATATAACTAAAAATTTTAGTATTGATTCAATTATTATTAAGTTAAATAATCTTACGGATCCATAATTAAATATATAAATTTTAAGTATATTTTGGCACCCCCATAAATATCGAGCAAGTTCCGCCACTGCCATTGTGCTACCACATGTGAACAAAAATCTTGTTTGTGATCAACCATTGTGACATTGTGAGAATATGTAAAATAACATGCATATACATAACTCATTCGTCTGAATCTGAATCATTTGGATAGAATAAACTTATATTCGTAGTACCCTTAAAGTAACGAAATATATGTTTTACTTCAAACCATTTTCTTCTTATAGTTGAAGAACTATATCTTGCTTAACAAATTTACAGCAAATGCAATATTAGATCGAGTATAATTAGCAAGATATATTAGTGTTTCTATGACACTAAGATATGGTGCTTCTGGACCAAGAAGATTTTCATCATTTTCTTGAGGTCTAAGAAGAGTCTTTATCAACATCTAACGACCTCACAACTATTGGAGTGCATAATGGACATGACTTGTCGATTTAGAACATTTTAAGCACCTTAATTATGTAAGCTTTTTGACGTATAACAACACCTTTATTTAAATACTCAATTTTTAATCTCAAATAAGACTTTGCCCTTCAAAGATCATTCATCTCAAATTATTTTTTTGAGGAATCAATTGCCTTTGTGAGCTCATTAGGAGTTCCAACAATGCTTATATCATCTACATAAACAATAATTATGGCAAATTCATTTTTGGATCTTTTCATATAAATACAAGAACAAATAGGATCATTTCTATATCCTTCTTTTAATAAGTACTCAATAAGACGGTTATGCTACACATGTCCTGATTGCTTTAATCAATAAAAGAGCATGTTCAATTTTATTGAATAACCCTCTTTAGAATTTGTCTTGTTGGGCAAATAAAATCCTTCAAGGATTTTAATATAAATATGATTCTCAAAAGAACCGTACGAATAGGTTGTAACATCATCCATTAGATATAAATGCAAACCTTGTTGTGCAACTAGGATAATCGAATATTGCAATGTTGTTGCATCCAATACTAGTGAATATATTTTTTCACAAATCAATACAAGGTTTTGTGAACAACCTTGAGCAACCAATTGTGTTTTGTTTCTAACAATTTCATCATTCTTAATTTGATTTTTGCGCAAAAATCCATATGTACCCAACGAGTTTCACAACTTCAGGTGTGCGAACTATACGTCCAAAAACCTTTTGTTTAGTAAGCAAATATAATTATGCTTCTTTGCATATTTTCCTTTTGGTCAATCATGTCTTTGTCGATAATCTTCAATGATCATTGGCTATTGATCCTCATTTAGGGATGGCAACGGGGTAGGGAGGGGACGGGTTTCGCTATCCCATACCCATCCCCGCATAAAAAATTCATCCCCATGTCAGGTTTTACAGAGAAAGTTTCACGGGGGAGAACAACACCAATAAGATCTGAACCTAACCACATAAGACACAGACATAATTACAAGTCATGATTCAAGACCAATTAATTACCAACAAAAAACAGGTAACTTTTTGCTAATTTGAAATCCATTGCAGGTGCTCTAGTTTATTCCAAACTGTGGTCATGTTTTTTAATTTGTCTGCTACCT
>Ga0214542_1004639_pt1 | contig 27045 bp, 12 predicted proteins | sample CNSS1metaG_FD_160096 | JGI IMG/M metagenome (GOLD analysis project Ga0214542, IMG submission 160096) | Root nodule microbial communities from cowpea collected in UCLA plant growth center, Los Angeles, California, USA - CNSS1 | ecosystem: Host-associated > Plants > Roots > Nodule | place: USA...
GTGTGTCACACAAAGGTCTGGGGATGAACCTTGACTTTGACCAATACCTGTAGAAGTGCCACACAGAAATCATTAATGCTTCACAATTAGTTTCAGCATAGTTGAGTAAAGTTACCTAGGGGGTATTCCTAACAGATGTTTGAAAGCATCGTTGTTAACTTCTTTCATCCTCTTCATGACTTTCTCCCATTGTTGTGGATATGTGCTGTGAGCTGCTTCCCACATTAAAGCTTTCAGATTCTTTCCTGGAAATTTCTTCCTGAAGTTTGCATATAAATGCCTCATGCAGAACCTTTGGTCAGCCCCAGGCAAAAGAGATTGAATGGCTGGTAACAAACCCTGCATAATACAATTAAATCAATTAAGGCAGACCAACAATTATATCAGCAGTAAATGGACATAACAAAACTGTGCAAAAATAGTATCCATACCTTTTGCTGGTCTGACATGAATGTGTAGGCTGCACAGATATCTGGTCCCCCAAGATCATCAATTAACAACTCCAAAAACCATGTCCATGTGTCCTTATTTTCCACTTCAACGACGGCACAGGCAATTGGTAGCATTTGGTCATTGGCATCCCTTCCAACAGCAGTAAGAAGTTCACCCCCATACTTATGTTTCAGAAAACATCCATCTAAACCAATGAAAGGGCGACATGAAATCATACTATCTTTGCAGGCCTTTAAACACATGTAGAACCTGCTGAAATATTTTTCGCCTTCATTTCCTTCCACTTTGACCTTTGCTGTAGAACCAGGATTAGAACGAAGAATCTCATGTGCATAATCATAGATTCTACTAAACTGTTGTACAAATGACCCATCAACTTGCTCAACAGCTAGTGTTTTTGCTCTACGAGCCATGGACTTTGTCACAGCAATATTCCACTTCCTAGTAACTTTATTGCGAATATCAACGGCCCTCAAACTTGGGTTGTCTCTTAATGTGTTTTCCAACCTACCACTTAACCACTTAGCATTAAGCATTTTCACATTGAATTCTCTGCTGCAGTTGTGCTTGTCATTAATTCTCCTTAACTGCCATATGTGTGTTTCAGCCATATAAGCACAATATGCAAACCAAGAACACTTTCCTTTCCCACCCAAACATATCACTCTACATCTACGTTTATCATTTTTTTGAAGTTTAAGCCTTCTTCCAGATTGCACTCCATATGTCCTCATTGCCTCTATAAATGCCTCTTTATCTGGAAAATATGTTCCAACTTCCCACTGGTATTGGGCCATACTTTTGGGCATTTTAAAGGTCCCAAACTTTGCTTTACATTGGGTGCGACTTGCCAATGAGTCATCACTGCTTGGATCATCGCTATACATTTCATCTGATTGCCACCCATCATCAGATAACCCCCTATCTCGCATATCAACACGGTCACTGCAATCAAATTCTAAATCATCATCCTCGCTATGTTCTTCCCCATTTCCTTCCCATACATTGTCCTCATAATGGACACTAACATCAACTAGATCAGAATCAGTTCCATCTTCATCACCTTCACCTACTCCATCATCTCCAGCTTCATCACCTTCTGCACCAACTCCAGTTTCCTTATCTACACCTACTCCATCATCTCCAGCTTCATCACCTGCTGCACCAACTCCAGTTTCCTTATCTACACCTACTCCATCACCTCCACCTTCATCACCTTCTGCACCAACTCCAGTTTCCTTATCTACACCTACTCCATCATCTCCAGCTTCATCACCTTCTGCACAAACTCCAGTTTCCTTATGTACACCTACTCCATCACCTCCACCTTCGTCACCTTCAACTTCTGTATCAACTCCCGTTTCCTTATCTACACCTAGTCCATCAGCTCCAGTTTCATCACCTTCAACTACTACATCAGCTCCAGTTTCCTCAAATTCAGTTTGTGGCTCCACCCTAATGTTATGGTGACTATCTGCGTCATCTTCCAATTCATATTCCATATCACAAACGTTTTTATCCTGTTGCATTTCAGCTTCATGAACAACATTATTATCCTGCACAGGATTAATGTGATCTCCATCGCCACAACCACTGTGACCATCCACCTCAGCCTGGACCTCAACATTTGTAGTTCCTATTTCTGCAACCACCTCTTCAGGGAAGTATTCCAAAAAATTGTCCACAACCTCAGCTTCACAAATTGAGTGATTAACATACATATGAACCTGCCCATTCCTTCTAGCAATTCTAACCATTTGCATTGCACCCATGTCATCAGTCAAAATTTTCAAGTTGTTCTCCAATACCTCTGAGCTACTAACATTATACCACAAATCTTTAATGTTTACATAACCCATTTCCCTAAGTATTCCCATTATTTCAAAAAAGCTCCACCTATCTGGGTCACACGCCAACGTGGACGTTAACCCATTACTATAACTCCACCTACCTTCATTCCTTTCAAAGTATCCCCCATGGTGGACCACCACCTCAAATCTATCGTCACACATCCCAAACCTATAAAAAATACATATTCCAAGTTACTCGACGCACAACCAATGCCACATATACAATACATATTACATCCCATACCCCAAAAAAGTTAAAACGGGACCACAACCCACTAACCACAAAGCAACGGGACCACCACAAAGCAACGGGACCACAGGTCACACACCATTACAAACACACACAGACAGAATAACACAAAAAATAATACCAACGCCGACAAAGACAATACTATATAAGTAAAACGGGACATTCAATCCATAAAAAAACCAGAAAACTTACCTTCAATTTCGTCCCACTACGAACACAGCGACGAACCTTTGTCGCACCGAAGGAGACCGCGAACCCTAATATATTGATTCAATGATTTTCGCTTCTTCTTCGAACTCTAATTTGTTCAATCGTTATCCCCAAATTCTTCCTCGCATCCAGATTTCTTTCCTCCTCGCACCTGATTTTCGCCTCTTCCACGAACCCTAATTTCGCTTCTTCAATTTACCACTGACTTTAATTTCTCTTTTTGAACTGTCCACATAAGCTGGTGTCCCTACTTGACACGTCATGTAAAATTGCCACAGTATCACATCAAATCACTCTGCCGTTAATTTTTTTAACGCTATTAACACACAGGACTGAATTGAACCTCCTACACAAACTAAAGGACTAAATTGAACCCCAAAAAATAAAGAAGACCAAAATGAACCTCGAATATAAAGTAAAGAATGAAAAGTCTAATTAAGCCAAAATGAAACTATTTGGAAATTTAAAATTTTGGTTAATTTTTGTAAAAATGGTCTTTTCAGTGGTGGTGGCCCACTGGCTATCTTCAGCGGAGGCAACACAACGCACACAAAACCGCTAACACCGTAACAATGGTGTTTGGGAAGGGCGGAACCTCAACGAAGAAGAAGAAACAGAAGAAATGTTAGGGTTAGGGTGCTTTAACCTCAATCGATTCTCTCACTTTCCCTCCTCTCCAGCTCTACAACCTTCACGTTCGGGTCAGTTAAGCTTCTCTCGTTTTCTTCAATGTTACCACCACAACACTGTTTCAACGCCTAAACTTAATTCACTAACACCACGTCGTTTCGTTTGAACTTTAATGTGTAGACAGATTTGCTCAAGATTGCGTCTCGGAGATTCGCTTTGTCAGTGACCAAGACGCAGCAATCTCCCGTCACCAAGCCACAGTCTACGTCCACCGCTGTAATTGTAAGTTCATTAAGTACGTGTTTGGAAGAGTGGTGGCAAAATTGATTTTGAAAGAAGTTAATCTCAGTTCAATTGATTTAGAAGGATGTGATTTATGTTTTTATTATGAAGGCAAGTTAGTACTATACGTTATAACTATAAATATTTTTATTCAAGGCAAATGAAACTAAATATATATGTACCTAAAATCAAGTTAACTGTTATTTTAAGGGGGTTCTGAAGAATCTAATATGAAATTGAATACGCACTAATAAGTTTCAATTCCTAAACTCTATGTTTATTTGTTTGGTTTCATTTTGTGTGTGTGATAAATGGTATTGTATCGTGTTTGTAATGATGTAGGAAATAGATAACCCGGCCAGTGTCAAAAGGCAATTGGCGCAGCTGTTTGAATTATCTTTGAGGGCAACGGTGCCTGATGAACCAGATGTTGTGCCATTAGTTGATGCTTGTGCTGTTAAAGGTGGCGTGAAGTTTGGAGATTATCAATGGTTGGTTCACTATTTTTTCCTTTGTTGTATCGATGGGAAGTGAAAATGAGGTTCTATAACATGTGTGAAAAAAACTTATCCACAAGGAGAGCAGAAAAAAAGTAAATATGAAATAAATTTTTCTCTAAGTTAAAATTAATCTTTTAGAAAAAAAGTTAATACTAGAGAACTTTTACAAATTAACTTATGCTTAAGTTTAAGTTAGTTTTATCTTAAGGAAAAATTCGTTTCGTTCTTCTTAATTTCTTTTTCAAGAAGTACTCGTATTACTCAAACAAGTTCTTAATTGTTGCTGCACTGTTGAAAAGCGATATTATTATTACTATCGTTATATGTATGCATATACGCAAACTGAAACAAAGAATATTCTCTTGATGCAGCAATAACGCAATGGGAGTGTGGTCTAAGGTGAAGGGAAAGCAGACAGAGTTTAGGGGTCCCCCAGCAATTGGGCAGGTATGATCACAGATAATCACTCACTTTTTTGACATTTCTACCAGCTGTGATTTTTTCCCTTTTTATTCCTCTTTAGTAATTATTTATTTGGAATTAGAGTTTGGTTTGGTTTTCTTAAAGGTCATCTATGTGTTTTTTTATATGTGTAGGCCATAGTTAACAATCTTCCTCCATCTGAAATGATAGATTCATGCTCTGTAGCTGGTCCGGGATTTGTCAACATTGTATTGTCAAAGAAGTGGATAGCACAGGTGATGGCATTTTGCCTCTTTTAATTTTGAATTACAAAAAATGTGTACCAGTGTCTAAGTCCTTTAATATTATTTTTTCAGTGGGGGTGGGATCTGAGTTCATTGATTGGAAGGGATTATATTTGCAAAAGTTAAGGTTTTAATTTTGTTTGGATGATTGAGCTTTTTAAAACTTCTGCCAGTACTTAAGCACAAGAAACTTTCTACTGCAGAGGGTACAAAGAATGCTAGTTGATGGCATTGATGCATGGGCACCTCGGCTTCCAGTCAAGAGGGCTTTGGTTGATTTTTCATCCCCTAATATAGCGAAGGAAATGCATGTTGGCCACCTGAGATCTACCATTATTGGTGATACATTGGCCCGTATGTTTGAATTTTCACGGGTGGAATGCGTAATCCGCAGAAATCATGTTGGTGACTGGGGAACACAGGTAGATTTTAGTTCTACTGTTATACTGTTTTTGTGCCAAGAGTTTAAAATAGTGCATCTTTAATCTAATGACATATGATTTCTGCCATTTCTTGTGGTACATCTTAGCTATACACTGTCAAAGCTAGGTTTCTTTGTAAAAGGCACAACTTTCGGTAATTCATTTGGAACAATCATTTAACTTGGCAAGTTTTTGTCATCAGCCTTACTGCATGGCTTAAGATCTAAATATGTTTGAGAAAATAGATGATATAATTTGCTTTTCTAAATTCTAATTGTCTTCATGATCAAGTACATCTACATCTTAACGTGTGTTTTGTTTTCTGTTGTTCTTTGTTGAGCAATCTTACAAAATTGATGTCCTAAGACATTTCTACCCTTCTTTTGAATATGGGAAAAGCTTTTATATTGCATTGTTTCCATTACTCATCAAATTACCGTTGCCCACTGATTTCTCATAGAGATAACCATATTCTTATGGCATATTTGCTTGAATAATAAAATATTCCATTAGGAAAGTTCTCATTTGAATATTGGTACTATAAAGCTCAAAGGGCATTTTTTTTTGTAGTTTGGAATGCTGATTACGTATCTCTTTGAAAAATTTACAAACCCAGATGATCTTAGTGAAGCAGCTATTGGAGATCTTCAGGTGAGTAAATATATTAAACTGAATTTCAAAATTTCTTATATTGATATATATTTTTTTGGCATTTTTTCATTATGATCTGTCAGACATTTTTTTTTTAATTTATTTGGTGCACGCTCATTGTAATTTCTAACTGATTAATTTTCAGCATGGGAGTAAAGACTATGCATTTAAAAGTAATCTATAAATTAATTTGCTATTGATGCCATTAACCTGGCTTGGAAGAAATTTCTGTTCTTCCTTGGCAAATAGCAAAGAGGAGGGGCAAAGGATTTTCTCTATATGCATTGCTTAAGTTTCCCATTATGGTGATGATGAAGCATTTGCTTTTTCACTGAAAAGGTTACGTACTAACTTGTATGGCTTGTTGCATTTTTAGGCTTTGTATAAGGCTTCAAAAGTAAGGTTTGATAGTGATCCTGAGTTTAAGTTGAGGGCACAACAGGCAGTGGTCCGGCTCCAGGTAAAATATATGTTACAATTTTTTTCATTTGCTCCTTATTTGGGAGATCATGGGAAACTTGGTTAAATTTTATGTATGTCTTAATTTTTATTTCAGAGTGGAGAAATCAAGTATCGTAAGGCATGGAAACAAATTTGTGACGTGAGTAGGGCTGAATTTGATAAAGTTTATCAACGCCTTGGAGTTCAATTGGAGGAAAGGGTTAGGTTCAGTTTCCTTTTTAACTGGCTGTTTGTACTTTAAGTTGTCAAACAATTATGTCTATTATTTTGTACATTCCAGGAGGAGTCTCTAAGATTTTATATCAAGGCATAGTTAGACAACCAAGTATCCTATGAAAGTATGCATTTGTTAATATTTTTGAGTCTAATTCACTCTGCAGTTTCTGTGCTTTTTATTCGATTTACAATGTAGCATATATTTTGTCCTTTAACCAGATCTGACATAATCTCTCTAGTAAAACTTTTGTCTTTCTTTTTTGTTCTTCTGTGATAAAAAGTTTGATTGTTTTGCTCATTTAGAGTTAAGAGCCTTTGTAATCTCACTTTGGTATCTTTGTTGAAATTATATCTCAACCAGTATTGTTATCAGGATTCCATGGTGATTATTATAAATATCATAGATGAAAAGGCCTGTTTTCTGGCCAACAGTCTTATATGTTATGATGTGCATAAAGTTTATCAGTAAATTGATTCGCATTTGTAATTTATGTTGCAGTAATTGCGAATGGTTTTACTTATATCAGTAAACAGTATTTTCTTAATCCAGGGAGAGAGCTTCTATAATCCATATATTCCTGGGGTTTTGGAGAAACTGGACAATTTAGGACTGATTGAAGAGAGTGATGGTGCACGTGTGATTTATGTAGAGGGTGTAAACATACCAGTCATTGCTGTGAAAAGAGATGGTGGCTACAACTATTTTTCAACCGATCTAGCATCACTTTGGTTAGTTTTAATCTTTTAGTTTTTCAGACATACTTTGTAAAATTCTGTTAGAATTGCTGGCTCACATGAGTACCAAACCTGTTCTCAATTCTTATGTCAAATTTATTTATATTGGATGTTTATATACTCTTCCTTTCATGTAAAATCTGGGATACATATTTTCATCGGTCTGCTTTTTTATCTGAGCATGTTACAGGAAAAATGAGGAAAACAGACTGTTTTGTTATCTGAACTATACTTGAACCTTGTAGGTATCGTCTAAATGAAGAAAAACTTGAGTGGATTGTATATGTTACAGATATTGGGCAGCAGCAACACTTTGATATGCTATTTAAGGTATATTTCGAATGATGATTTTCATGGTATCTTATAGTTACTAATTTTTTCCAGCAGCCTTTTTCTACTTGTTTATGGCAGTAGCAATTTGTACTTGCACCTTGGGTATTGACTTGTCTATGTTTTCTGATATTAATGTCCAGAAGGTTTTTCTATAATTTCTTATTTCATATTATTTTTTTGACTTTTAAAGGATAAATCTTGGACTAAGATATATTTATTGACCTACTGCTGCCAATATTCCAGTGAGTTAAAATGTCAAACTTCTGCTTTACTTTTCCTTTTAGGCCTACAGGCGTGCTGGTTGGTTACCAAAGGATGAGAATGCGTATCCAAAATGTACTCATGTCGGTTTTGGTCTTGTTCTTGGGGAAGATGGGAAACGATTTCGGACTCGCAGTAGTGAGGTAGTTCGGTTGGTTGATTTACTTGATGAAGCTAAAAGACGCTGCAGAACTTCCATTCTTGAACGTGGTAAAGCACCTAAGCTCTTTTTACCTGTTCCTTATCTGCATGCAAGCATCCATGAGTGAATTTTATGCTTGATTAAGATTCATCGATGCTGGTGCCTGTTTTAAATTTCATTAAGTGAAATTTTTGGGACTATACAGTTAATTTTCCAGATACTATGTTCCTTTAGATACAGCTAAAGATTGGTCTGAGGAGGAGATTGAGAAAACATCTGAGGCAATTGGTTATGGAGCTGTTAAGTAAGCTCCTTAAACTCAATAATGCCCCCCTACTTTTAAGCAAAATCAACATTCTCTTCATTTATGCTAAGTTGTAGTTAGCTTTTTTGTGAGCATATTCTTGTGTTAATACATACAGGTTGTTTGGCTACAAATTCCTGTTGACTGAATTCTAAAATCTGTTATATATCGGGTGTTTTATATTATGAGCAAATGCTCTTAATCCTGTTGATTGTATTCATTTTCACTGTGAGGTTTCTGATTAAGCATGCTGACTGTGACATGGTTTTTTCTTAGTCCAGGTTAACATTTTTGTACTTTCAGGACATGGTTTTTCTTTGACTCGATATCCCTTTCCCTTTCAGTTTGCTTTAGTGGTTATGCCTGTGTTGAGAACACTGAATGAGTTATAGTCTTGTATTGTAGCCCTTTATATTCTTATATCCGTCTGTGTTTGCAGGTATGCTGATTTGAAGATCAACAGATTAACAAATTACACATTCAACTTTGACCAGATGCTTAATGATAAGGTCATTAACTGTATTCAAATTGAGTGTATGATTGTGAGGCTACAGTAAAGAAGCTAGTGTAGACATTATCTATGGGTCCTGTCCTGCTTTTTATTTCCCCCTTTAACAAATATCCTCTAAAGTATAAGGTATTTTCCTGGAGCAGTCCGTGGTAGATAACCATGGATGGAAAATAACGCTGTTCTTGACTTTGATGAAATAGAAGAAGAACATGGTACAAACCATTCGTTTGAGTTGACTCCCTATGGTGTTCTCTTTAGTTCTTATCAGTTATCGATAACTCTCTGAAGTGAAACCATCACTTCAAGAGTCAGGCCATTTTTTGAGTTTAAACTACTCCTACAAGCCTATAAATGTGTGCTTTTTCTTGGTAACAATTGCTGCAAAATAGCTAAAGATATGCATATGAAACTTATGTTGGCATTTGTTGAACTCTTCAATCCCAACTTCAATAACCGATCTGAAGTTATTTATGTCTCACCTTCGTAAGCTTGTTGTGAAACAGGGGAATACTGCTGTTTATTTGCAGTATGCACATGCTAGGATCTGTTCTATCATCAGGAAATCTGGTAGAGACATAGAAGAAGTAAAAAGAGTAAGTTTACCTTTCTTTCCCAGGAACACAACTCACTATAGTTTATTTTGTTTTTATTCTTAAAGAAATAATATTTGTTTTAGTTATTTTTTGTATCATATGCCTAGTTTTACAAGATACAAGAGTTTCTGTCGGGTTGGCTTGATGAGTTTAATTCAGCACTAATCTATTATAAATGTGATGACTCAGTGATCATGTGGTTTAGTCATCCGTTAGCTGAATAATGACTTGTGCACATTTCTCACGGTTATCAACTTTTAACAGAATGGGAAAATAGTGTTGGATCATGAAGATGAACGTGCACTGGGGCTCCATTTGCTGCAATTTCCTGAGGTGGGATATGTGAATAGTAGATGTTGGTGTTGAGACTTTTTTTTTTATACTAGTAATATTTAAGACTTTGTTATTGGGGCTCCATTTTCTTTAACTGAGATATTGAAGCGGGTGGGGTTCCTGCATATTATTTTCCAAACCAAAAGATTCTTACCTTATACAAGGTTGTGTACTGTTTTATTTGTCAGGTTTTTGAAGAGGCATGCACCAATTTGTTACCGAATTTGTTGTGCGAATACCTATACAATTTATCGGAAATATTTACAAAGAAATTCTACTCTAATTGTCAGGTATACCTTTAAAGGCATTAACTTATGCTGTATAATATTTACATTTCTACACTTTTCCCATTATTTTTTCGTAAATGCAAGAAGGTTTTTTATATTTATTGTGACACACCTTAGAAGTAAGGTACTTATATCCTAGAGAATTGCGTCCTAGGTAAGTTTGGTAAAAGAATAATGTTTGGATTGAGTTCACGCTATTGAACTTCGTACATTTGGCAGGTTGTGGGGTCGTCTGAGGAGACTAGTAGACTCTTGCTGTGTGAAGCAACGGTAATTGTGATGAGACATTGCTTTTATCTCCTTGGAATTGAACCTGTATACAGGTTATGACCTATATGAAGAGGAGTTTCATATGCAAATTTCTTCATCATATTTTTTTGTTATACACAAGTTTAGGAATCTTCGCCAATGATAATTGTTCAGGCAAATAATTATACTGATTTTTTCAACCTCTTTTCCCTCTTCCATTTTGTTAATTGTATTTGAGTTGTAACTTGTAAGAATGAAAAGCAAATCATTTATAGCAATATTGTTGACCTCTTGAAATTTATTTCGATAAGTCATATATGGTTTAACTTGTGTTCGGAGAGAAATAACAAGAGAATGGACTTTTTTCCATTGTACTTTTGTACTAAAGAAAAATACAATTATGTTCTCTCAATGTCATCGATAGTTACAGAACTATTTTTAGGATTGGGTGGCTAAATACAAAGATAATTTCTCTGTGAGCAATGGATGAAGTGAAACAACAAAATACGTTCACAAACGGTAAGAATAGATCAATCGCCAAAATAACAGCAGCACACAACTAGTCCATGGCCTAAAAAGTTGAGTGTAAATCACTGCTTGGAATGAAACAATCACGTTTGCAACTTTGAGAGATTAATATCTGTGTAAGGGTAAAAAACATACATTATTGATTACTAAAAACATTAATGAATATTATATTATTACGTTATCAGAATTAAACTATTTAATTTTTCTAGTAATTATTTGAAAAATCATATGTACAATCAATTAATTGATTGAGAATACATAGTTATAAATATGAAAATATCCACTTTTTTGTTATGATGATAAAAGATAAACATTAACTTCAGTCATAATTATTGGAATGAAAAAAAATATTATTAAATTAAAAAAATTATAAAAATATGAAAAACTAAATAATTTTTATAATTTTATTAGAAGTAATTAATTGAATTAAAAATAATTATAAAATTCAAAGAGTAAAATATTAAAATAATTTATTAATAAGGATAAAATTAATAATAAAATATGTACACTAAAAATCGTTATAAATGGTTATAAAAACAATATTCTTTATTAATAGTTATTAATAATTATAAAGAATAATAATATTTCTACCACTATTATTTTACTTTTAATTTGCAATTTCATTTACATCACCATCTCTAATAATTTTGAAGTTTATTTTGTAGTCCTACTGTTTAACTTCGGTTAAATAATCATCACCCTTAAATCGAATTGTTATTTCTTGTACCAAAATATACTTTACTTTTGAAAAGTGAAAGAAGATAGCAATTTACGTTAATAGTTATCTAAAACTTAGATAAAAGAACTACAACACAAGCATCCAATGGTTTAAAACCGAATATCATATTTTCTTAAGAGTCTGAGAACTAAAGTAAAAATCATTAAAAAGTTAAGACACAGTCTATCAAAGTTTCCCTTTAAATTTATGAAAAATCATATACAAGTAACTGAAGTATGTACAAATTGCAGAAAAGAGAAAACCTAAAATTTGATCTCAAAAAGATTTGGTGTCACATGAATTAAGGTAATAACTTAGGATCATTTTGAATCAAGGTAGTGATGATGATGGTAAGAGGCAAAAGGATCGATCATATATACCACTATGTAAAACAAAGCAAAAATGAATCAAATATGCTAATTCATCATATGGCTTTGACTCAGTAAGATGAATCCTCAAACTCAAAATTTTCCGGATTTTGTACACGAAATAAGCAGTAACTCTAACATGCTGAATTTCAGAAGTTTTTATGAACAGCAATGGAAGGTCTAGACCCTCCATGAAAGCTCCCTCTTTTGCTTAATGCAAAAGACCCTCTTGATGTTTTCTTTGTTATTGTAGCCTTTGGAGTGTACCATATTCTGTGACTATCTAAACCTCCCCCAAAACTTTTGCATGATTTCATTCTCTTGCTATAAGGTGTTTCTTTCTTAGGAAGATCTTCTATGCTCTCCACTCTAGCTAAAGAAGTGAAAGATTGTGCCTTCCCTTCATAGAACATAGATAACCCTCTCCTGCACAAGTCATGTGTAAACAAACTTAGTTAACACAATAAATTAGATACACCAATTCTTAACATTCATGTCATGATTTTGTATCAGTTTGATCCATGAGTTCAATGATATGCAGATGCATTAGTACACAGAAATTGAATGCTTACTTGATAGGAAGATGGTTCATGAGGTCTGATAATTGATACAAGGGTCCATTTGAGTGTGTTGATGAAGAAGAAGTTGGAGAGGAAGCATCCTCAGTCAACTCTGATGAAGAAGAAGAAGAACACAAAGAGTCCATTGAGTCTTCTTCTTCTTCTGACATGAGTCCAATGGATGATGAATCATTGCTATGTTCATCATCTTCTTTGATGACCCAGTTGGTGTTTCCACCTTGATGACCATCCATGATCCTCCCCACAAAGAAATTCTGCACCTTTTTCTGATTCATTGACAATGAAGGTCACCCAACCAAGAAGCGAAGCCAAGAAATGAATGAAGCAGTTATGGTGAAGGAAGGAAGAAGAAAAAGAAGAAGATTTGGATAACATTGACCAGTTTTATTGTTGGGTTTGATGAGTATGTATATATATAATGGTAGTACAAAAAAATGAGAGTGTCAAATCACGTTATATATGGTGAGAAATTGATAAGTTGTATGAGACAGCTAAGATAGAAGATAAGGTCTAAATTTGAAGAGATCCAATCCATGTTGTGACTCACCGTCTTAACTTTGTTTATTATTTTTGGAGGCAAAAGGTGAGGTCCACATCTTCCCAACTTTGCTTCATAAAGCCAAGACAGATAAGTATATTCCCACCTTTACATCACTCTTTCTCATACCCATCTATATCTACACGTTAAAACCTAAATCAACAAATTTCACAACTGTAAAATTATCATTATTTCAGAATGAAAAATAATTTTTCGACTACTAATAACTTTTTTTATAATCTTAGTTATTATTTTTTAAATGTTTTTTCATTTTTTTTTCATCCTCAATATTGAAAAATCATTTAAAAATGACACATTATGTTATAAGAAAAATTTATTAAAATTTTATAGTCAAAATATTATTGTTCTTTCGAAATGGAATACATTCAGGTAAAAAACAGTGTTATCGGTATAATATGTTACCTCTTACTAAGTGATAAAACGGGTCAGCTTAACTGTTTTAATCCGTTCTATTTTTGTTTGTCAAAAACAGTGTAAGTTGAACTAGTTCGCTATTAAAAAAATTTAGACATTGCAATTCGTCCGTCTTGTTATTTTTTTTTTAAATTTTTGTTTATAATTATTTTATACATGTAAATTTGTTTATATAATAAAAAAATTATTATTTTTTAATTATTGTTAATTTTAAATCTTAAAAAATTAAATAAAATACAAATGAAATTTACTTCGATTATCAATCACATACAGGAAAAAAGTGTTAAGAGACTTGATAATAATATACTTAGAGTATCAATCTCATATATAGTAAAAATTAAATACTTTGACTGTCTCGTATTGTAATAAACAAAGACATTTAAACAAGATTATACTTATTTTCGCAATATAATTAATAAGATACTATTATACTAGCTTCTTCTTTTTTAATTAGAAGGATAACATTTGAAACATTAAAAATAAATTGTAACTTCCACTTTATGGTGACATGAAAGGAATTGTATTTAAAAAAGTATTTCTTTTAAAAAAAAATTGTTGTTGTCGTATGTTGCTTGCCAAGATATTGAAGCCACGTAAGTAGAGGAAAATTGATGGGATTGGAATGTGTCGGCACTTAACAATTGGTTTGAAGGTGTTGCATTCATTCCTCATCCATTCATGCATCTACCTCTATATTTTTTCATACATTATCTCAACTCTCCACTATTAGACCCATTTTGACTAGTTATATTTGGAATAATTGTTGCTTTCACTTCTACTCTTTTCACACAAAAATGTTTAGTATATTATAATATTTGCATAATTTTGTGTTCATTTGTAATAATATTTGTTTTCAAATGGAATTTAAATTTAAATCAATTTTTTAAAATTTAGATATGGGATAAGATTCATTTATATATATATATATATATATATATATATATATATATATATATATATATATATATAAATATTAGTGGTGATAATGTAGATGGCTCGTCCGTTAGGCTCAATCTGCATTTGGCCCGCACAATGTAGGTTGGTCTGTCCTGTCCTGCATTTTAACCGCAAGTTGAAAAGTCTAGCTCGCGGGTCAGTCCACCTTTTTTTTAATTTTTATGATAAAACTTTCAATGTTCAAAAAATTGGAAAACTTTATAAAGTTTACAAAATTAAGCAAAGACTTTAGGGAGTTAGATGATAAATTGATAATTCAACATTTTCATCATATTCATATTCGGAATATGACATACACTATGTATTGTTTAAATTTTAGCACATTAAAAAATACATAATACTTGTCTTTTCTAATCATACCAGGATATGGAACGGAACGTTAATGCAAGAGTCCATAAAAAAGGTGACTGATATACACATGTGCAAGTTTTTTTTTTATGTAGGTCAGCCCGTGTGGGTCGCGAAATTTTACGGGCTTGCAAACCAAGTTCATATTATCATCCCTAATACATCTCGAACGTAAGACTAGATATTAATAATGGTTATAAAACATATTATCAAAAACACTTTTAGTTGGTTTTTTTACAAACTAAAGAGATCTACATTTTTTTTTTCTTGTGAAGAGATACATGTATTTTAACCTATAAAAAAGAATATTATATGAATCTTTTTGGCAATGACAAGACAAGATCTAAGGTTATATATTAGAATGAGCTGGATTGGTACGAGAAGGATATAACATGTGAGAAAGAGGATATGTTTGTTGTGAGTGAGGAAGATAAGGAGATTTGACTTGGTCACAACTCACGAGTCATCATGCCATTGTGTTTGGATATGGCCAATTAAACTCTCACCACATCATTATTTTATCTCATCATTTTGGTGCCACTTCCAACTAGGCCACACATGCCATATTTTTTATTGTGTTTCTTCTTCCAAGAATTTAGATAACCTCTACAAAATGGAGATTTTCTTTTTTCTTTTACTATGAGTTCTTTAATAGGGTGAAATTCTTAACAAATTTAACTCAGATGAAATACATGTGCAAGGTTCATCTGTTTATAGTATTTTACTGAAGTTTCGTATGTGGGAGTACTCTTAAGTAATTTCGATCATGTTTATGCTAAAAAGAAATTCAAATTTTTATCTAGTCTGAAATTTTAGACAGTATAAAACTATTAAATGTATAAGAACACTAAGTAATCAATCAAGATCGTCCTTGGAAGAGAAAAAAAAAACATTTTTTCCAACTTATGCCATATATTTAGTAAGGATGACAATGCGAACTCGTCTGGCCCATTTAGACCCGTCTCACACTTGGCCCGAAAAATGTAGGTTAGGTTGATCTGTCCTGCATTGAAAATACGAGTTGAAAAGTTTGACTTGTCTCGTATATGTTTTGGTTCATGGGACTCGTCGACCGGTTCACTTTTTTTCCTTAAATTCTTATGATAAAGTTTTTAATGTTCAACAAGTTCGAAAACTTTAACAAATTAAATTCTTATGATAAAGTTTTTAATGTTCAACAAGCTCGAAAACTTTAACAAATTTACAAAATTAAGTAGAAATTTTGGAGAGTTGAATGATAAAATGATAATCTAACATTTGCATCATATCCATATTCGTACTTTGGCAGGCACGATAAATTATTTAAATTTTAGCACATTTAATAATACGTAACACTTGTCTTTTCCACTCATAAGAATTTGGAACGTCCATACCGAAATTCAAAAGGAAAGTAACTAAAATACACAAATACAAATTTATTTTTTATTTTTGCGGGACACGAGCCAATCCGCCTCGTCCCACCTCTGACCCATATAGATTATAAATTATGCAGTTGGACTTGCAGGTTAGCGAATTCAATATATCAATCCGTCCCACATTTTTTCAACCAACATGCGAACCGATCTTTCAAGCCAAATCTACTTTGTGATCCCAAAATTCATTCCTAGATTTAACTAAAGAAAAGTCAAGAGACATAGAGTTTCTTACAAAAGAAAAAATGATTTTCTTTTACTGAGATTATATTCATTATATCATACAATATTGACATGAATTATGTAATGATTTGATTTCTTTTTAAAGTATACCCGAAACTTTTAAAAATCGTAATACTATAGGTTTAATCGACTAAATAAATGAATGATTGAAAATGAAATAATTAATGAATTTTCAAACTCTTATCTGTGTCCACGAGTGATGAGATTATGACACTGTTTTAATCCACAGATTGAATGAATCAACAGAGAACGTTCACTGATTCAATTGGAAACGTTTCGTTTGGTCCCCTCATTGGTTGCTTGTCACCACTCATCCCATCCATTCACATTCTCTTTCCTTCCAAAACTGCAACACACCCACACAACCCACATTAATTATTTCATTAATTAATCAAAATTTTGACCCATTTCATTAAAGCAATAGTGGAAAGTCACCTCATTCTAAATTCACAATTGACCATTCTCTCATTATAATTAGCATCATTCAAAAACTTCACACCATTCGTTGAAGATTAGGTCTGCTTAAGCGATTAGTTTTTATTATTAAAATAAAATTAATATTTAAAAACTTCAATCATACATCTCAATAAATTAATTGAGTTCATATGATAGCATAGGTTCAAAATAATTTATCTTAGTCGATTCGAATACTTGATAATATCCAATTTCTTTCTAGTTCTGTTTTTAATTTTTTTCTAGTTTTATCTTTACAAACCGTCTTAGAGGATTGAAGGAGGAAGTTGTATTTAAATTATTTTTAACCTCAACTTTTAAGTGATTTAAGATTATTAGATGTATCAGAACAATTTCATCAGGCAAACTAATAGTGTAAAACATAATCTCAATATTCTTTGAACTAGTTGACTAACATTTTATGTATTGTTTGGGCTCGTAATCAATCTTAATAAATTTATTAATTATTGTTTGGGCTCGAAGTCACTTTTGACTAACATCTTGAGTACTCTCCGAACAAGCTATTCTTGATTAAATCAAGTATTAAGTATTTTTTGACTCTTACCCACATTTGACTTAATTGAGTATACTTTCACAAGCCATTTCTCACTTTCACCGGTCACTTTAAAGTCCATTCTGGGTTACACAAACATTCTTTGAACAATAGTCATTTCTGTCTAATAACGAGTATTTTTTGCCAAATAATCACTCTTGACCAAGATGGATATTTGTGTGTAAAGTGATCCAGGGTGATCAATTGGTTGATACTAAGAATTGATTGTTTCAAGATGTATGTAGGATTAATGCTCTCCTCTAACTTACTATTTAACAAGATGAATGTTCTATTTTGAAGTTTTTATTTACCAGAAGTTTAAATAGTGTTTTTTAATATACAATGAAGTATCTCATTTTCTTCTTCTTCTTCTTGAAAAGCTTTATATAGACTTTAAAAAAAATAGTTTTTGTAAAAATCATTTTTGGTGGTTGAGTAGCTTTATATCTAAATGTCTTTATGTTGTGTTAAGAATTTCTTAATGATGAATGCATTTAATGCTATATGCACTATAGCATTGATAAATGTTCGTTTCTTCTTCGTGCAACATCCAAATAACTCAATGTATATATCTTTTTATTGGGTTGTGTGCATTTACTTGATTTCAGTTAAACCTAATGATGGATCGCTTAGACAAATCTTTCATAATTGACATAGCTTTATTTAAGGATTTGGTAAAGAAATGCACTTTTAGCTATTTGTTCAAGGTATCTCAATTATTTATCAAGTCTCTTTTATTACATAGAAGAAGTAAACATTCACTGTAACACAAAATATTTCTTTATGTATTTTCATTTTAGTACGAGGTTAACTCACTACTTTTATTTGTTTGTTGTCTTAAAATATTTGTGATTTATTAGACCTAAATTAGAATCGAATAATATTATGTCTTTTCACAAAGAAAACACTTATATCTTTAATAATAATACGTTGCACTAGACATTTTGAAACGGAAAATATTTTTTATACTTAACAATTAATCAAAGTCATAAATATTTAAAAGTTGACCACTTTATTGTTAAACACAGTGGAATTTGATAAACAAGTTTAGTTCTTAGGTATTGATGATACTATACAAATTCTACAATAAAAAATATAAAATTTATAATTAAAAGTTATGCTATTAAAAAGCGTCACCCTCGTCAACATAGTATATGTATCCCCGGAAAAACCATTTATATTCCCTCTTATAAATAAATTTGTACGACTAAAATATTCGTAATCATAAGGTGAAGAATCAGCATGAAACTGCTAAAATAAAATTTAAAGATTTATTAATTTGAATTTCTTCACTTAATAGTTCAGCTTTTATAGTGTTGCTAATTACTTATTCATAGAATAAAAAAATTAAAAAAAAATGAAATAAAAACTGTTTACAACTGATAAAATAAAATACGTGATATTGTATCGAATGATCGAAAGAAAATAAAAAGTAAAAAGGCTTTGACTGTTTCTTGGGCCTTTTACCTTTTGCAATTCATAATTGCTTTCTACACCTCTTCATTATATTGGAGTGAAGATTGTATACGCGTTCGGAAAATTTGATTCTGAGATGTGGAAATCAAATTATTCATTCAAATATCCATAACAAAGTTTTACATTTCATCATAAAATTTACAAAAACATTTAGAACCTAACCCATAACAAAATTTTATCCTCTCCGAATCATAATTGATTTGAAGTCTTCAGACTTGTCTAATGCCACTGAATGTTGTTGTTTTGATATCAGAATGCCATGAAAAGGAATATCAAACAATCGTGTTTAGAGTGAATACATAAATACAAATTGAACATCTTTTCAAATCTCATGCTCTTTATATCTAAATAGATTTTATATCAAACAGTTTCCTATATTTATCACAGTAGTTGAATGAATGATTGTGTTATGTATCTATGTCAGAAGCTAGTCTTCGTAGCTAAAGAGAATATCAAACAAAATGATCAAGCCTTTGAATACAACAAATAAGAAGCAACTATTATACATATCAGCTTTAAGAAAACTGTCATGATACCAGTACCAGTATACTCGTATCTAATATAGCATAACTGATGAGAATTTCCTTGCTGTAACCAAGAGTTATGGCTGTCTAGCACAAATTTTACACTCTACAATATAAGAGTTATCTGGGAAAATTTACAGGAGGTTCCAGGCTACCAACCAAAATTCCAAGATCAAGATCTTTGTCTTCGAACTTTTTTATGAAAGGGTGACTCTGGAAGTGCCATGAAATTAGATGAATCAGCAATTAGGAATTGTAACAAAATCTAAGATAAACAATAAAACAGCATTACGTTACTAACCAGAAGCTCCAAGGATGTTGATCTATCCCGAGGATCCTTTTGGATGCTGTGATTAAAACAAGGAATTAACTAAGAAACAAAACAAGTCAAACTGTATCTACTGCAGAAGAGTAACCTACAAATACTAACTAAAGGCACACGAACATGCAAAGATAATAAATGTGGTATGTTAATTTGGCGTGTTAAACTTCTGTTTTTGATGTTCTTACAATGGTGTTTTTAGTCCCTGAACTTTGACGCAAAATTAGAATGTCTTTGTACGAAACTTTGATATATTTTTGTTCCCAAACTTTATAAATGAATAGATATAATCCTTTTAACCCAATTACGTTAAATACTTTTTACATGTCAAACACATTTTATACCAGCATCAGAGTTATTTACACCATTTGATACATTTTGCTTCAATGTCGATCGGTAAATGCATTTGATTAACGTAATTGGATTAAAAGGATTGTATCCATTTATTTTTAAAGTTTGAAGATTAAAATGTATCAAACTAAAATGTATTTCATCAAAATTCAGAGACTAAAAACATATTTAACTCTTAAAACAAAGGAAGTGAACAGAATGAAACAATCACCAGGATGACACGAATGAACAGAACTCCGGGGAGAATTGATCAGGAGGAGCAGAAGGTGGAGGGCTGTCCACAATTGCTGCCAGAAGCTCATAAAAACTAGGCCAGTTTTGCTGATCCTCGGACTGAATATAAGGAAACCTTCCTATGGCACATTCAAGCACTACCATACCCAAACTCCAGATGTCACTGCTATAATCATAAGTACTCCCACTGATTCTTTCTGGCTAAACAAGGAAATTAACAGAAACAAACCAAAGTTAAGCATTTTGTAGATGCAAGGTATGGAGAAAAGGAGAAGGTTCATAAATTTGATTACAACTGCCAAGCAGTTTATGGTAATATGGAACATGGTTGAATAAGGAAAGTTACACACCGACATGTAATTGTAAGTTCCAACAAATGTATCTCTTTGACCCATTGAGCTTGCCAGCATAGCACTAACACCAAAATCAGTAATCTTCACCTCCCCTTTGTGATTAACTAACAGATTGGATGGTTTAATGTCTCTATGTATTACATGTCTTTCATTGTGCAGATAAACAAGACCTTGCAATACCTGAAATATGCATGTGAATGGTTAAAGCAAAGGATCAACTATTGCAAGGACTAGAAGCTGTCAATTTCAACAAGAAATGGAAGTATGGTCTAGCTTACCTGCTTACAAACCACAGCAAGATATGGTTCCAGAATTGTTTTAACTTGTTTGATTACATCTGCTAAAGAACCACGATCCATGTATTCTAACACAAGTGATATAACTCCATTGTGATAGAACGAGTGATAGCAAACTACAACATGTGGACACTGTGACGCTTGATTTATTTTCAGTTCCTGAACAATCTGTTTTCGAATATCCTCTTGTATATTCATCTGAATAACCTGCAATACAAGTCCAAAGATATTTCTCAATCATAAGAAAGGTAAAACCCAATTCATAATATTGAAAATTATTTTCATCACAATAGCCTTTGTTTTAAAAGGCAATGTATAACAGGTGCAAGATCACTATGTCAAACAGAAAACAAGAGATCAGATGAAGAAAGAGTAAACAAAAAAAACTGTGAAAAGAATAACCATACACGCAAATCTACGCATAAGAGGTATTAAAAAAAATGCCCATGACAACCTTTAAAGCAAACAATCTTCCAACCCACTTATGGCGAACAAGTTGTACCACACCACCACTGCCTTTTCCAATTACTTTGATGGTCTCAAGGTCATCTAGTGTGAAGTCAAATTCCAGTTCCTTACCGTCAGATGGCTGTTCAAAGAGGTAAATTGTAAGCTTAGATATTAGAAGCACAAAATAGAGAGAAAAAAAAGACAGAAACAGAAAAATGAATCTGTGAATTGCATAATGGTGATAAAGTATTAGATTAGAATGTGCAGCATGGGCCCAAATAGAAGAATTTGTATATTCCTCCCATTGATGAGTTTGAGCACCAGAGTTAGAGTCATTTTTCAACTTTTTGATTTCCCATAAACCAAAAACAGTGGAAGCATACTCTTGTGCACTGTCCTTGTCAATGGAAAGCAAAGCAACAAGAAAACCAAGATTACGAAAAGCAATGCCACCAAAAACACCTGGGCCAAATAGGATTCTCCATGGATCAACAACAAGTACTCATAATTCATAACCCTTTGGTCTTTGAATTGTATATAAGATTCTTGGGGTTGAGCGTCATCAACCCCAACACCAGGGCGAGCATACAAAGAGGAAACAAGTAGAAGGGAACATAATCAAAATTGAACTCCATCATTGATTGAGGCATGTAATAATGCACAATATAAATTCTGCAGAACATAATGGTTGAAAATTAGAAATCACTAGGAATGTAAAGTGATAGAACTACCCGTGATTCCTTTTCTTCAGAGATAAGACGCAACCCTTTCTGATTCAACAGTAGATCTCCATCATGGAAAGTTCCACTAGCAGTCCTAATCCCAATTTGACAAAACCAAATCGTTCAATTTCAAAAACATAACAGAAGTAAAGTATTTTTTTTTAAATGATAGAAATCAAAATGTGAACTTTCTTCACTTTTTTGGTTCCTGAATTGAACAGGTTTTCAATCACGATAAAATTACAAAAAACGAAGCTATTTATGAAAATATAACTTTGAATCCTCTGACCCATGTCTACCCTAGCACATCGTAGACACTATCAAAATGCCCAGAACATAGAGAAGCAACAAAATGAGGGAGTGAGAGTAAAAACGGGAACTTTATTCATAAATTGAATGAAGATGCGAAGAAAACGAAATGGGTTGGTAAAGGAAAAAGGAAAGGGAATTAAAGTACAGGAAAGAGGTAATGGGGGTTTTCTGAGCAGGAACGGCGAGCTTCAGCTGCTTCAATGGCGTCTTCGTCTTCATCTTCACTGTTCACTGATATCGTTGTTCTTCTTCTCTTCTGCTTTAGGATCCACGATTGAGTGATTCACAGTTTCTCTTCTCTCTTACACACACAGAGCATAAAGAAAGTATGCGCAGAAGTGTATGAATAAATTCAAATGAAGTGGCCGCGAAAATAAAATAAGTATTTTATATTTTTATTTGTTTTTAATTAATTGTTTATGAATAAGTTTCATGCTGTAGATAGAATACCGTTTAAGGACAACAAAGTGTTTGTTCATTCAAAATTTCAATCATATATTAATAATGGAGAAAACCCAAATGCAGGAAAAAGTATGGGCATGTGTTATCAAATTTCAAATTTAACAGAAAGCTTAATTTTTTTTAAAAAAAATATAGTTTTATTTTACTTTTAATTTTTATAAAAACTCATTTTTATTTTGTGGATTTTTTTTTTGTTCTGACGATTTCTTGTTTTAGTCTTTTTAAAATGTTATTTTTTTACATACAGAGTCTTTGTTCATCAAACATATATTTTTAACCCCAAAAAAAAACCATATTTATTTTCAATGTCTTCTATCACACTCACAACTAGAAAAACATTATCAAATAATAGTTAATTAAGGTCAAAAACTTAAAGATAACTACCATATTAATTTGTATAATGATGTTAATAATACACTTTAATTTTTAATCTCTTTTTTAATTGTATTCCAACCAGATTGATGTGATTTCGATCATTACAAAACAAAATAATATTGATAAATATTGATGATTATCTAAGATGATTCAATGTGGATATTGACTAAGATTATTTCAATCATACATAAAATAAAATCATGTTAGTCGTTATGAGCCAAAATTATGTCAAATATATTTCAAATATTATATATGTTGAGATCTCAATACATACAATACATAATGATTAAGTCCAAAATTACTTTAATAATATTAGTGAACTCAATATTCCAAATATATTAATATTTTGTTCTTACTAGTTTGTATTTTTATGGGTAGTGTGTGTTCTGGTACATCAATAAATCTCACATCGTTTAGAAATTGAAGTCAATCATATTTTAAATGTTTATTTCTCTTTCCATCCTCAAAGACACATCTTAAAGATAAAACTGTGATGAAACTCTAGATTTTGAAGAAAACACATGATAGTTCAAGTTATGAAAGACGTCCTAGAATATCCCAGAATAACAGAATATGATAAATATCTCAAGAAATATGGGAGGATTTTAATAAAATATTATGTCTACAATATTTGATAAATATAAACCAAGGAATACACTGTTAAGTGTTGTTTGCGAAGGTTAAGATATCTGTGAGTTTATTGTTTTCGGTTCAATGTTCATTCACACCTTTGGCGGAAGAAATGTAATGCACAAAATTTACATAAGTTTCATATATATACGTTTTATGATGCTTTTCGATTAAAGTTAAGTTTCATTTGGATAAATATTTGTATTAAAGAATCACGTAAATTACCAAAGTGAAATGTTATTTCTTTTGCCCAACAATACAGATAGCACTGGTAAAACAATATAAAGCTTTATCCTAAAATAATATTATTAAGTTAGGTTGAAAAAGAACAATGAAATTTTGACATAAAAAAAAATTGTTACATTCATTTTGTTACTATCTTTTTATTTTCCTTTACAAATATAAAAATTCATTTTTTTAAATAATTATTTACTCTTAAAAATAGGTTATCAAATGACTCAGGTTAAAAAATCATTTTCAAAATCGGAAAAAATTATTTGTAATAAAAGTTAACCATGTTTTCAAAATTAATGTCGAAAAAATAAAATATGATTGTTCCAACCGATTATATGTTAAGCTTCTAAAATTTAGGGTAACAATTTGAGCATATTTGATTAAGTCAAGCAAACGATTTTAATTTTATTTTCACAAATTAAATATACTATTTCATTTATTTATTGTAAAGTATATGCTTTGGTCATAAATATGTATAAATATTTATTAATATACTATTTCATTTATTAATAGTAAAGTATATATATAACATATGCTTTGTTCATAAATATGTATAAATAATAGGAACAAGAATTAGTGAAAATCCATAGAATACAAGTTAAGAGAAGCAGAAAACAGCATTAAGAAAGAAAGTAATAATGAAATATAAAAATTCAAAGAAGGAACAAGTGCTTAACTCTGATATGCTTATTGTCTGCAACAACTCCCAACATGCATGGGGTTGAAACAATGCAGATCATAATTGTAAATATAACAACTTACAATACCCAAAGAAAAAAAAAATAATAAATTTGGAAAAATTTTGGTCTCTACAGACCCTGGTCGACAAGGTAATCTCCCAACCTCTCAACAACCATGTTGCACTGTCCAGGAGTAACAGGTTCATCGTACATTCCAAACACTAATGCTTGCCCAGTTTTCTTAATGGTGATTCCTCCAGATCCCTGTCCAACACAATAACATTAACTTATATCTAAGAAATAAATTTTAAACCTAACTCAATCCTACAAAATCGACATGTTAGATGAGATTTGCATTTATTTTTATTATATGATTTAGCACGATTTACCCAGACGAGTTTTGCATCTGTTTATATATTATAAATTGGTTTTATATATTATAAATTGGTTTTATCTCTAGTCGATATAAAAAAATATACCTTCTTTCCACGGATGACAGCACCGGGCTCTCCCTGGATAACCATGTATTTGGTGCCGGAGAGGTGGAGGCCGGTAGGAGCAAGATAGCCTGGTTCATCAAAATCTTTCATGATGCCATTGATCTCATCAGACTTAATCTGAAAATGTAGCATGAAATGGATCATGATTCAAACCGGATCGAAAATAACGATTAACATTTATCGATAAAAAAAATAAGAAAACATTGAAACAAAGTTGAATACAGGTAGGTTTTAGAGATGTTGCATGCAGACCTGAGGGAATGCAGTACTTTGAGCCCAAACGGAGCCGTCATGGCCGATGATGGCGGCGGCGGTGAGATGGTGGCCTGTGCCATCGATGTCACACATCAAGTGTTCATCTACGTAGGTTTGCCACGACATTATTTGTGTGTTTAAGTGGTTCCTTTGTGTTGTTTTTGTGTTGTGTCTGGTTTTTGTGTGTGAGAGTTTGGAATGAATGTAGTTTTAAAAGGATGACATGCATGCGGTGACCGTCCATTTTGCACTTCATTCAATTCTTACCATTCAACTCACCCTTCATTTTAGGGCTTAATTCTATTCATTCCTCAAATAGATTACATTGGAAACTCACCAAATACATATAAACAAAATTTTAAATTATTCACTATTTTATTTTATTTTTTGGTCATTTTTACTCGTGATTTACACGTTTAATAGGTCATATTTTCTTAAAAATATAATTGTATTAGTCTATTAGACTAGTGTTTTAAACCATTGAACAGTTTCTTAATGGGATCGGGCCTTTCAAATTTTAAACTATAAAACTCTATTGCTTTTACTTTCTGCACCCGTAATTTCTTCATGCACCCTATCAAGTTTTTTAAAATGAGCATTTTACCCTTTGTAAAAGTAATTTCGAATTATATATTTCAAAAACTTTTCAGAATATTTCTTTCTAAACAATATTTTCACAACACAAATTCTAGAACATAATTTCCAAAATGTATGAAATATATTTCAGAATAAATTTTCCATAATAAATATAATGTCTTTTTGAAATGAGTTTTCAGTAACATCCTTGCATGAGATGAGTTTTAGAAAGAACTTTACAAGATACGTAAAATATATTTTGAAAAAACCTTTGTAAAACAAGGTATTTTTTTGAATTTCTTTCCTTTTTCTGTATAGTGGTGGTTATATGGTATACAATGATAAAAAAATGTTTGAATCTTTTCTTAATATTATAAGAGTGCACTTAGTAATTATGGGGGTGCAGAAACAATAGCCCAATCTAATCTAGAATGTTTGATATCATTTTATTAAGCCTGAACTTGAATATTGATCCAACGAGATAAGGTTGAACTTGACCTAATCAATGGAAGGAATTTGGATCCAGTGGCAGGTCACAATTATTATATATAAATAGGGTTAAATATGTTTTTGGTCCCTCAAGTTTGAGCGAAATTTGGGTTTAGTCCCTCATCAAAACTTTTGACCAATTTAGTCCTTTATTTTCCAAAATGCGTGAATTTAGTCCTTTTAACCAAATTTTGTTAAGTTTATCTGACATTTCAAACGCATTTCATGATAGTATTTAAATTATATATACTGTTTGACACATTTTTGCTTCAATGTTAACTTAAATACT
>Ga0214542_1004640_pt1 | contig 27039 bp, 15 predicted proteins | sample CNSS1metaG_FD_160096 | JGI IMG/M metagenome (GOLD analysis project Ga0214542, IMG submission 160096) | Root nodule microbial communities from cowpea collected in UCLA plant growth center, Los Angeles, California, USA - CNSS1 | ecosystem: Host-associated > Plants > Roots > Nodule | place: USA...
GTTAGTTTGACACGTGGCACAATCGTGACCTGCCACGTGTCACAACCATAAGGTTACACGTGTCACAACCATAAGGTGACACGTGGCAGTTTAATTTTTTTAAAAAGAAAATTTAAAAAAAAAATTTTAAAAAAATTAAAAAGAAAAATAAAAAAAAATTTGAAAATTACACGTGGCATGTACGAAGACGGTGTTAAAGTTGACTTAACGGTAGGGACCAAATTGAACCTTTTAAAGAATTAGAGGACCAAATTGAACCTAAAAATAATAAGGGGACCAAAATGAACCAACCCAACAAATTAGGGGACCAAAATGATAATTAAGCCAAATAATAAAATAAATTATATAAGTATTAGTCTCTCCACATTTAACCCATTAATTGAGTGAAGAGAATCAGACGACGAGTCTCAACAATAAAAAAGTTAATTTTGAAAAAATAATATAAATCCTTAAGGAATTTAAAAACATTGATTAAACTAACTAATTTATTGATTCCTGTAGATTAATTAAAAGAGTCAGAAAGTAAAGTGATAAAAACAATGTCCAAAATACTTATCATATATTTGATTATATTTTTTTTAATATTTTAAATACTCATGCTATTTTTCATATTTAAAAGTCAGTCGTCTCCATACTTATAGTTACAGTAGATCAAACCGAAATCGAATAAGCTCATTACAAGCTGACCTATATACAGTACTGCTAATTTAAACACATTTTTTTAGATACTTTCACTATTATTCTTTGATTAAAATTAGAATGCTATTTCAATGATAAATACTAAAGGTTCATATTAAATGCTTACCGAAAGAAAACTCTGTATACACCAAGAATACATAAAAGTCGTATTTAGTATTCCTTTTTTTCAGTTTATTCTTTTAAACAATACTTAAATGCTTAGATTCGAATATGTTAAATTCTAATCATAAATCACAATCTAAAGTTGAAAATTTTCGAATTTGATGAGATGCATGAATATAATAGAAGAGACTGTTACTGTAGTTATCAAAGAAAAAAACTCTTTTGACAGTTGCGACACGGCATGGCCATTAAGTTGAGTCTGCAATTCTTCATACTGCTAATTAATACGAAGCAGTAACATCATTGGACCCCCACAACTTCCAACTACCTTAAGATATAGTAATTAGTACACTATTATTATTCTGGTTGGAACTCCTTATATAGGCCATTCATGGCCAACAAAGTCCCATTTCAAGATCAAATCTTCACACTTCTCTGTCATCTGCAACCTCTGTTACAATGTCCGAATCAGCACCAAAACAAGAAGAGATCATGACAGAAGCAAAAAACAACCAGGACCATGAGCAAGTGGTGGTGGTGTCACAGAAAAAGCTGAAGAGGAGAAGAGTGTGTGTAATGGTGACCGGGGCAGTGCTGTTACTGCTGATTGTGCTAGTCGTTGTGGTAATCATCTTGGCCTTTACCTTGTTCAAGACCAAAGATCCAAGAACTCAGCTTGTGTCTGCCACTTTGGAGGGTATAAGTCCACGTGTCTCCTTTCCTGACATCGATATACAGATCAATGTGACTCTTGATCTGAAGGTCCAGGTTGAGAACAGAAACCGTGCTAGTTTCAAGCATGATGGAGGAAAGAGTGTGTTGCTGTATAAGGGAAAAGAGGTTGGAGAGACAGACATATACCCTGGTTTGGTTCCTTCAAGAGGGTCTGCAATACTTTCATGCAGACTCACACTTCAGGCAGATGAATTTGCTTCCAACATCACCGGTCTTCTCGGGGATGTAGTTGGAGGAGATATCTCTATGGACACCGTTACTAGGATTCCTGGGAGAGTTACCTTCCTCGGATTCATCAAAAAACATATTGTCGCAAAGTCCTATTGCCAATTCACTGTTACCGTTCCTGACTTCAAGATTGCAAGCCAAAGTTGCAGGAATAAGGCCAAGTTATGAGCAGATTCGTAGGTTATATATATACACATATATGGTCGTATTGATAGTTCAGACTATAGTTTCTCACTGTGAGGATTTTGTTACATAAATAATAGTTGCATACATACATGTGTATACATGTTAGTTTTTAGTTTTATGCTTTGTCTGTTGGAAGTTGGTTTCAGTTTTGGGATTTTTGAGAACACTGTTTCCGGGAGTATTGTTTATATCTTGTGCCTGTTAATTCAGTTCTTTGAATAGTTATGTGATTCCTGCAAAAAGGGAAAATCTTGTTGAATGAATGAGGTTCTAAGCTGATTATTTTGATAGGAAGATCAATCTCAAACACACATATGATCGGTAAAGCCTTAAGGGTAAGCTTCAACGCCAGAAAGGTGATGAGGCTAATAACTTCTTCATTTCCGGTTTGGGGAGAAATTTTTTTGAGGTCTGATTATAATATTTTTACAAATTTCTCTTCTAATTTAAAATGAAACTATAAGAATTTTGAAATATAAAAAATGAAAAAATATTTAAAAAATATTATTAAGAGATAGAAAATTTTGTTATGATATAGTCGATAAAAAATCAATTTTCATTGTTATATAAACAATTTTGAAATATTGTTTTGAAAAAAATATGTGGTTCGATAGAGACTCTGTTAAAAAAATTCATATTTTCTGTAAATTTTGTTTTAAATTTTTTTTCGTAAGAAATACTTATAAATTTTTTTTAAAAAAAATACAATTTATTTTATAAAAAATACTTATAAATTTTGTTGAAAATAAAAATTTGCAAAAAAATGCTATTAATTTTCTCACAAAATATTTTGGTTTAAAAATTTTTTGCAACAAATTTTGTAAAAAATATTTGTAAATTTTATTGGAAATGATTCTTCACGAAAAAATTATTGTTAATCAAAATTTTTAGAAAAAATAGTAGAAAAAAAAATATTCTTTTGTAAATTTTTTTAATAAATTTGTAAGAAAATCTCGTATAATATAAGAATTTCTAGTAATGAGAATTTAAATTGAAGAGAGTACTTGGATTATCTAAAATTAGTGAATTTCAAATTTTGTGTAAAGACCTAAGGATTTGAAATTTTACATATTGTTTTGGTGGAAACATTATCATTTCAACTTTAGTTGAAATATTGTTGGTGATGTTAAGATCACAACACTGTCAATTCAACAATTTTTTTCCACGAAGGTAGATTGAAATTGATTGTGACTAATTTTAATTGTCATTGTTATAAGATTTTTTTTTCGTATAACTAATGTTTTCTTTGTTAAGGTGTTTTTGGGTTGATACAAAATATTCTTCTTTTCACTCAACTTATTAAAATTATTTTCGATTGATATAAGTTGGAATTGTTTCTCAAATAATGACATAGATCAAGATTATTTATCAAAATGATTTTCTTGACCAACTCTATCACTGCTATTTTCTAACCGATTGCAACTAAGATTTTTTTTTTATCGACTTCATTCAAAATATTTTTGAATAGATGTAAGACAAGATTTTTTTTAAGTAACACTAATATAACACTACTAAAAAAATTCATATTTCCTACCAATTTTATTTTGAATATTTTTTATAAAAAATACTTATAAATTTTATGATGAAATAAAATTTGTAGGAAATTATTGTCAATTCTTTTGTAGAATGTTTTGTATAAAATACTTTTCACAATCAATTTTGTAAAAAATACTTACAAATTTTATAATTTTGTAGGAAATAATTACCTACAAACGAATTACTTATCAATTAAGATTCATAGAGAAAATAGCAGAAGACAAATTTTTTTAACAAATTTGCATGAAAAATTTGATAATTTTTAGTAGTGTAAATATTTTCTATTAATTAAAATATTTGATCAAAGGAAAAACATTAAAATTTAATAAATTTAAACTGATTTATTTAAATAAAATATTTAAAAACTTAGACAATTGAACATGAAAATCATTAAAATTTAATATATTCAAATCTCCTATAGAATTTATCAAACTTTCTGTCCTAACACTAAGTAAGGATACACACCTTACACCATTTATTGGTAGATTATTGGAAACAGTTGGCATTTATTTATAATGAATGAAGGCCAATTCTAATACACTATATGCGATAATCCATCCAAAACACCGTCCTTTGCCGTTTGATTAAAAACCTTTACCCATCATAAATTATTCATTATCCCACTTCCACACGTAAGCGTCGTTTGCTTTCATGTAATGAAAGTCATAGAACCCCACTTTCATGTTTGGATAATTTTTTTTAAGAAATTAAGTTTTTTATTCATTTGTGTATAAGTTAATTTACAAAATTTCAAAAGTTTATCTAAAATTGTACCGGAATTAAATTTATTTTATAAAAGTTTTTTATTGTAATTTTCCTATAAAGTTTATAACTTGACATATTCTTAGGGTTAGTTAATAGTTGTTGGTGAGAATGGGCCAACTTCTGGGCTGTTTTTGATCCTTTACCCATTCTTGAATCGCTACCGTTTTGTTTCAACTCCGCTACAACGAATACACCCTTTAGTATAAGTGAGAATTCAAATATGGCATATGAATTCAATAAATGTTTTAGATGAATAACTTGACCAACAACGTGAGAAGCTTCATTCATGACTTTACGTCAAGTCAATGACCCATTTTCAAAAACCTAACTCAACTCAAGCCTCTCGTTTCATCTAGATAAGAAAAAAAAAAACTCAAGTGCCTTATCAAAGTCAACGAGGACCAATATTAAAGCCATCAATGTGAACCATTTTTAATATCACCCCACTTGAGTTTTTACCTCCCTCTCTTTTTATTCATTTATTTATTACTTTTCTGGTCTATATAATACCACGACTAATTTATCAAGACAAATTTATGCAAAGAACTCTTTGACACGTTGTTAAATAGCAAATATATATATATATATATGTATATCATGCAAAGCGCTTTTAAGAGTTTTGTCTTCCTTCAAATAATAAAAGATGAGAGTGCGTGTATCTAACCATGAAAAAGAAAGAATATGTTGAATAATTAAATGAAAATGCTATAAATAGAAGGAAGGGAATAAATAAGGTATGGAGAAAAGGTCGCGAAGAACGGAAAGGAAGGAAGAGTCCCGTTTGGCTGGCCACCGAACGCGCGTTGTCTCATATAAAATAGCGTTCAGCTTAACCACCCAAATTAAGGAACATCCCTATACAACAAACAAGAAGACAGAGCAACGTTAATTTTAACGAACAAATACAAATCCATGATCTATTAACGCAACGAAAAGCGACCTCTCTCCCTCAACTACGAATCCCAAAAACTCTCCTCCACGCGCAGCCACTCCGCAGGGTGCATCTGGGATGGTAATGGGACCGGAGAAGATCACCCTCGCCGCGCCCTCGCCCTCGTTCCGCCTCCGGTGCAAGAGCCTGAACTCGCTCCGCCTCCGCCGCATCTTCGACATGTTCGACAAGAACGGCGACTGCATGATCACGGTGAGCGAGATCAGCCAGGCGCTGAGCCTGCTGGGCCTGGACGCGGACATGCAGGAGCTGGAGACGATGACGCAGTCGTACATCCGCCCCGGGAACGAGGGCTTGACCTACGACGATTTCGTGAGCCTCCACGAGAGCCTGGGCGACACCTACTTCGGCTTCGTCCAGAGCGAGGAAGAGGAGCAGCAGGAGTCGGACCTGTGGGAGGCCTTCAAGGTGTTCGACGAGAACGGCGACGGCTACATCTCCGCCAAGGAGCTTCAGGTCGTCCTCGGAAAACTCGGCCTGGTGGAAGGCAACATGATCGACAATGTCCACCGCATGATTGGGTCCGTCGATACCAACCACGATGGCCGCGTCGATTTCTACGAGTTCAAGGAGATGATGCGCGCCACCATTCTCCCCACTTCTTGATTTTCTTCTGTAGTTTCTAAATGTAACTTTTCTCGATCTTAGGGCCTCCCACCTTCGTTTGTACAACATTCATTAACTACTCGCTCTTTCGCCAACATCTCTGTGTCACTGTAACATTTGTTTCCAACTCCTAGGTTTCAATCAACGTTGCTGCATGCGGTTCAATAGTGCAGTAGTTTTTGTTTTCTACCGGCGGCTACTCATGTTGTTCCCTTTTTTATGCCTTTTTTTTTTCTGTTATTCAAGAAGTAAATTTTTTTTTTCCGTAACGATGGTAAATGAGACTACATTCTTCAGTGAGGCTCTTCTTGGCCCATAATCTCACATCATGCAATGTCCAGCTTTAGAATGATTGCACAACCACAGTATTCATAGTTATCAAAATGTAACATTCAAATCACCAAGTAAATACATTGCATTGGAGAAATGATTTATAGTTGATTTGACACTTAATAGGTACATCCATTGTCTCAACTTCAACAATAAATTTTATCTATTTTGAACAAAAAAAATTGTTTCTTTCACCGCTTTTAATTACTATTGTTCCGCAACTAAAGCATAGTTAATTGGAGAACAGTAAATGGTGATTTTTATATTGAAGTGAGACGTTAGCAAAGATTTCGGCATTTTTGTATTTCGGGTCGATTTTAATTTAAATTTATAAAAATGAGTTTGTTAGAATTTGTTTTTAAAATAGGGTTAAGTCATCACGATAAAGGACAATATTAAAGATGAAATCATTCTTCACTGAATTATTTTATTTTTTTTAAAATAAAATCTTTTTAAAGAACACCGGTTTCTATTTATATGAAAAGTGAAGTCATCGTACATCAACTTCAATTCTTCCATTGTTTTTTCGTAGAGGCAAAGGGAGAATATCGTTATCCGAGTTGCAGCTGTTGTAACCTACCTTCATGAAGGGTGTGAGAGGCAAATCATTCACAGGAGAGTGAAGAGCTGCAACAAAATGTTTGATGCTGAAGAGCTGCAACAGAATGTTTGATGCTGATCTCAATGCAAAGCTTGGGGATTTTGGGCTTGGGAAAGTGTATGAGCATAGTTGCAGCACGAGGGAGGCTTCTATCCCAGCAGGGACAATGGGTATCTTATTGTTTATTTTGGTGTTCCCGCTGTAAAGTTGGATGTGTTCAACTTTAATAAACAAAAATTAAAAAGAGAAAAATACTGAAAAGTGTAGTCATTATCTACAAGATCGACTTCACTCTTCACATCAATAAAAACCTGCCTTTCACATCACGATTTCACTTTCTGAAAAAAATAAATAAAGGAAACTGATTTGGTGGAGGACGACTTAATGTCGTCCTCCACCACGACGACTTGATCTTATTTTGAAAAAAAAAATTGAACGAATCTATTTTAACAAATTTGAGTTAAAATCGATCCCAAAATACAAAAAAGTCAAAGATTACTTTGTCCCCTTAGGACCTTCATATTTATATGTCGAAAAAAAATAAGTTTACATCCTTATTTCCACCTCTCTCAGGATAGGTAGATTCCTGCTACAACTAAAAGAATAATCATTGGTAAAAAAAAAAGTTAACGGATAGAAAAATAGTTTACAAGAATGTCATTATCTTTCTCTTGTGAATAGGAGTTAAAATTTGGTTTTGTAACCGTCAACGATTTTATTTAAGGTTGACTTCTATCCATTTTAAGACCAACTCGATAATTTTGTTAATAGCACTTAGGAATAGGTTGTTTATATATATATATATATATATATATATATATATATATATATATATATATATATATAAAGTCGTGTTCTTTTATCTATTTCGGATCGATCCCTAATTCTGTTTTGAAAATATTGTTTATTGTTTATTACTTATGTAAGGTCGGTTTTCTAGCTATCCTAGGGTCAGTCCATAATTTTGTTGGTAGCTTTTGAGAATGAGTTACTTATTACATATTTAGTCAAGGATTTGAGAGACTTCTTTGGATTGACCAAAATGATGATTTGAGTCCTTGCTTGCTCTAAATCTTAAATAGTCACTTTGATTCATGACAAATCTTTATTAAAACTCATTATTTTTTTAAAATTTTTTATTGAGTCAAAATAAAAATGATCATGTTAAGGTTGATTATTCCCTAAACGATACAATTGTGAAAATCAATTTTTGAGTGAAGCTACCGTGCCAAGCCAATCCAATAAATCACTTAACATTGCCAGATGTTTGTCACTCTAAACATATTTACAAATATTTTTAAAGGTGTTAATCAAAAGAAAAAAATAAAAGAAAATACTATACTTTTTATATCAGTTCCTCCCAAATTGATATACATCCAATTCATCTCAGCTCATAAAAGTTTTTTTCTATTCAGACTTATTATAAGTATTATTTGTTATTTTTGAATAATAATAAATGCATGAAGTTACTCCTTGTTAAGTGAAGAATATTTGTTAAAACTCTCTCAACGTTTAATTTTGAGTATAGAGCATATTTTTAAGTGAAGTATAGTGTTTCAGATTATACAATAATAAAGTTAATGATAAAGATTTTAATATTGCAAGATTCTCATTCAAAATAATGAAAGTAAAATTTATTCTACTTACTAATATAGAACATAATATGAAGAGTATTATGTTGAAAATCATTAAGCACTAAAAGACTTTTTCACATACACTTGACTCACTTGTTGTATCTCCACTTTATTCATTTATGTGTGGAAATCATTATTGTGTATAGGTTTCTAGAGAGAACCTAGGTTGGGTACTTTTAGGAAATCATGTAATAGAACTTTTTAGAAAGTCATGCTTTTATGATGACATCTTTTTGCTATGAAGTACAGATATTATGACATCTTTTGCTATGAAGTACAAATATTATGACATCTTTTGCTATGAAGTACAAAAGAGAGATGTATTACACTTTCTTTATCTTAGTTTACTTCAAACATAATAATACCTAACTAACAGATAATAAGTACATTGATGAGTAATTAATACTTTCTTAGTGTGTTCTCGGATGATTTACCATCTTAGAGATAACATGACTATAATTAAAAAATTTATTTTTTATTAAATTTATCGTATTAATTTTAATTTTTTTAAATGAACCAAAATGACCCGTTATTCTAATATATAACCGGTGGTCCCAAAAACTGCAATCAAGGCTTTTACTTTTTGCATTCCCACAATTTCTTTGTGCACCCACTAAAATTTCAAATGACCATTTAATCCTCTATAAAAGTGAGTTCTAGATTTCAAAACAAGTTCCGAAATTTCTCAAAATAAGATTTTCGAAATACGATTTCTGAAATAACATTTCTAGAATGAGATTTTTGGAACAAAAATCTCGAAATGCGTGAATTGCATGCCAGAGTAAGCTTTCCGAAATAGGATTTTTAGAATAAATTTTTTAAAATGCAAATAATTTTTCGAAACATTCTCATATGAAAATACGTTTCAAAATCTTTTCGAGATGAAACTGTTTTCGCATTCTCCTTTTCCTTTGCAACTTTCTCTCTACTCTCCTCTGCTGCATGCAGCGATGATGATGGAACCAACGACGGTGGTAGTTGTGATGTGATGGAATGAAGAAGGATAGTGTAGGAAGCAAAGTCTCTAGAGAATTATTCGAACTTGTCTAATATAAATATAAATATTTTTAAGGATAATGTTATTTTAATTCATTTTTTTATTTATTTTTAATTTATCATTTTGATCATTATTAGATTATTACATTACATCATTACAAAGAATAAAAAAAAGATGATTTAATGGTGATTGAAATAATAGATTAAAAATGAATCAAAAAAATTTTGGTTAAAATATCATTTTTCTATTTTAATAGCCCATTAAGCCAATTCATGTCACATGATAGCTCTAACTCTAAATAACCCTCTAAACAACCCTCATTGATTGGTTCTTTTAAATACCGATAAGCACTAATATCTTTTTACTTTTTGACATAGACTTATGGTGAAATCTATTCTATCCAAATAGCCCTAGTCTTTAGCTAATACTACTTTTTCTGAATAATTAAAGATGATGATGATGTGATCATGTTTATGATAATGTTAATAATAGCCTCAATTGTCGTAAACAGATTTAAATTAGTCCCCTGAATGAAAAATAAAGCCCAATAAAAAATGTATTTCATTAAAAACATATATATACTAGAAATTAGACCTATTTATAATATATATATATATATATATATATATATATAAATAAAAATAATAATAATAGTGAGTGTAAATATTATTTTATAAACTAATTTTATTATAAGGTTGATTTAGGTTTTAAGTCCGTTTCTAATGAGAATCATGGGTTATATTTATATTTGTTTTTATTGAATCTATTATTCAATTTATTATTGGACCACCCATTAATGTTTAGTTTCACATTCGAGATGTATATTTCTTGGCATGAGTCTATTCTAATTATTTGTGTCATTCGTTACGAGATCGACAATTAATTTATAGTCTTACACTTCGGATATATCTTTTGGAATAAGAGTTGTGTGTTGAAATCCACGTTAATTAGAGATACAACTAATTTATCATACATAAGTATATGTAAATCTTATCTTATAAGTTAATTTTGTAAAATTGAATTAAATATATTTTTTAACGATAAGTGGACATGAGAGAGAATAAAGAAAAAAGGAATTGGACAGTAGGTAAAGAAGGAAAAAATGGTGAATTGGATGATGAGTGTGACATATTTACATCACATTATTATGTTATTTAACCCATCACTCAAAAGAGAAAATTGCACGTGAATGACATTATTAGTCCCTTTTACATCAGATTGCACATAACGCCCATGCTTTTTGGTATATTTTGTTTATTTCATTTCAAATGGCACTATAGAAGAAACGGATATGACTTAACAATACAAAAACAAATGTGCATATTGCTAATTAAAAAAAAATACTTTTATCTATATTAAGTTTAGTATTTAGTTATAATAATTAAATAATTTGTAAGTTACATAAAAGTAAAATTGGAAAATTAAGTTTGAGCTGTTTGAATTATAACAGCTCATCATTAAAACAAAACTTATAAACAAATAAATAAATACAAGAGTTATTCACAAAGAATAACCCGATGAAACAACCTTTAAAATAAAATAGGAAAATTCAATATTATAGTTATTCTTGGATTCCCAATAGTAATATATAGTATGAGGTAGCTAGACATGTGGTATGTATCGTCTTGTGCAGCTAACAATATTGGTGATGCAAGATTCTCTTCGTCTTTACAAGCCTTCAACAATGGCGACACTACTCTCATAATCGGATGTTGGAATTACATTTTTTTTCATATGATTAAATTATAGTTATCGAGAGATTGTGATTATATATATACTAGTTTTACATATATAAGGGATTTTTTTCATGTAATATATTTTTCTTCAGATGTATGGTTATCTATTTTTGTTATAGTTATGTGGTCAGTCACTCCGTGAATCTGAACTATGAACTCTGATACCACTGTTAGCATTTGATACAAATTTTATCTTAAAATTTTAAAACAATGATGTTATAAACTTTTATTCTTATATATTATTTAACTTTGTTTATTATGAAACTTTTAACTCACACTTAAATTATTTCAAACAATAAAGACAAGATACCAGAAAGGTTTGGTGCTGGTTTTTTGTGCGGCATGTAAGTACTCTCAACCTTACATTTCCTTTGGCCTCGGGAATCGAAGTTTCTAGAAATGAAGAGAGTGGTGTTTCTTCTTCTATGCAACTTCTCCTTTGCACTGTCATTGTCCTGTGCATGTTTTCATGTTAATGCCGAAATATGGTGTGAGACTTCTTGTTACCAAGCTTGTGCCATAGGGTCTACATTACTTTTATGTAACTTCACTATTATGTGTTAGGTATAATCATGCATCAAACCTCTTATGACCTATTTTTTTTTTTTTTCTCTCAAAAGCTAAAACCAAATTATTTGATAAGAAATCATATTTTCTTTCTAGTTTATGTTTAACTGTAATTATGCATATTTTCTTTTAGATTTTTTTTTTTGAATTTTTTATACTTTATTTGTATCGATGGAGATCAATTTTAATGTTTTGAAGTATTTTCATTTTTTTTAATATACTAGCAAAAATATATTTTAAATACTCAATAAAAAATTACAAAAACTAAAAAAAATCTATGCACAATCTTCTTTTTATTTTCACTTTTAACTCGAATAACATAAAAAAATTTAATTAATATTCTTCAACCTTTTGACCTGATTATGAGAATACATATGTACTACTTCTATTTTATTATTCTTTTGATAAAAATTGCATTTTTATACTACTTTTATTTATTTATTCAATAAATGTCGCGTTTTAAGGTATGATTTGTGTTTTTCGAAATCTTTTATGACTTATTTTTTGCTTTTAATTTTTTTTTTGTATATATTTAATTTTTTCATTCAGTGAGTACTTGTTTGCTTTTCATGAAAAGGTAAAATTCATTTTGACCGAGTGTTTCATAAAAAGTAACATTGTCCTATGTTTTTTTTTATAGATTTTTATTTAGGATTATTTATTTTGAGAGTGTTTTATTTTTCTTAAACAATACAATATATTTAATAAATTTCTTTTATATATAAATTTAATTAATTTTTAATAAAAAAATTGATGAAACAAGGCTTTTTACTTAATTAAAAGAAATTAGTGAGGGCTACATATTATAACATATGATTTTTATTGTAATAGAGATAATTTCTTAAATTATAATCTTTAGATAAAAAGAATATTTTTCAAATAGGGTCATATCATCACTATAAATTTTAACGTCTTAACTAAGTTTCAAAGTCCATCAATCATTAGTCATCACGTGAAAATTTATTAAAAATATTCTAATGAATCACTTATTGATCCAAAAAATCATGAGAGACTAAAGAATAATCACTCTTCAACCAATGCTTTTGAAAATCATGCATCAAAACATGCTCCAAAACATAAATAGACATCATAAACTCAACATAAATAGAAATTTATATTCCTCAAAAGGTGAAAAAACTACTTACATATTCACCCTAATTTTCTCTGAATATATTTTATGCATACTATTTAAATATTTGATGTTATGCTTTCTCTCACATTTCCATCCCAAAGCAAAAAGTGAAGTTTATAACCCAAGTTCACCACATTGTGATTTGTGTCTCTTTTATCATTTTATTACAATTGTTGAAGATTGAGTTAAAATTTTGTATGAAAAAGTAAAATTATCTAAAATTGTTGAAAACTTTAATTTTAAAATATAGGAAAAACATTTTTTTTAAGTATTCACTTCCTTTCTTTGAATGCCCTATTTTTTTTTTCTTTGGGTGAATTTTTAGGGTTATCATTACTCCTACGTCATTTTTTCTTTGAAAAAGGTTAAAACAAATAGAAACTAAATTATTTGAATAGTAACGTTATCTATGAAAGTTAGGTGGGAAGGTACAAGTTTGTTTTCAAGATTCACATCTTTCAATTCCTCACGACTTTATGACTCGTGACATTTTTGTATTATTCTGTGAATAAGTATTTATTCGAATGAGTGGTAATAGAATCAGTTTTAAATAAAAGGTATTCATAAATGGATTTTATAGTAACATGAATTATGTTTAAATATTTTTTGACAAAACACAAGCTAGTTTTAAAATTAAATATAATTTTTTTATTCAATTAAAATTAACTCCACTCAAAGTTAATTCTAAACCTAAAATATATTTCGGAGCAAGAAATCAAGCATATTAAAGTTTAATTAAAATCACGTTAACACATTTCGACATGATTCTAGAAAGTTTATTATGCAGCCCACACACATAGTGAAATAAAGTTCTGATTAAAAGGTTAAAATGTTCTTGAATTGTAAGTATTTAAATGTTATACTTTTACACGTTTTTACTAGCTATCAACTAAAAGTTAAAAAGAATAAAAAAGAAAATTATTTAGCATTATTGTTTCAATCTTGTGAGATTTTGGCTTGTAGTAATTATATATAGCAAAAGAAAATGAAACATGAAAAGCTTACTATCAATAATTGATGATATGATTGAGTTGATAAAATGTCATGACAAAGATGAAAGTACATAATCCTGCCCACACTTTCTCAAAAATAATTAAGGGAAGGTGATGGGATGAGAGACTAAATACACATTATAGAAAAGGATTTATGTAAAAGCATGGGAAGTGTTTGTGCACCCAAGATCCAATTTTAATCTATAGCATAAAAAATGGTACAAACATATTCTTGGATACATTTTTTTAATACGAAAATATATATATATATATATATATATATATATTAAAATTATTCTATATATATTTGTTTTATCAATTGGATATATTGAAACAATATAATACTTTAAGATTGTCATATAGAAAATTGTTAGTCTTATTGTTACTTTCGATCGATAAAAAGCTAAATGTAACTTCTCATTTAATAGAAGATAAATCTATAAATGAAACATCACACAAGATATAATATAAAATGACAGTATCAAAAAGGGACACATGTTTAAACCATTACAATTATCCCAAAAGTGTTAGAAGAGAGGATTAAGGCACACCACGATGCCAATAACAAAGCCGAAAGAAAAGTACAACGGTATTCAAAATACATGCTCTAGGAGCAAGATAATACATGGGTCACAACCCTAAAAGAAGACCCGAAACAAGAGGATTCGGCCCAAACAAGCTATGTAGCGGAATTCCCATCACCCTAATGACCACGAGAAGTTCTCACATCTGCTCACATCAATAAATTAATGATCATCGCAAAAGGAGAAAATCCCACACAAAACATACAACAAACAGAAGGGTAAGCTAGAGTAAAAAGGTTTTCATAATACAATTGAACATACAATTTAAAAGTCAAGCGTACATAAATCCACCCAAGCATATAATGGCCGACAAGCAAAACACTAAAACTCAAGACACAATTATCCGGATACATATAATCAGTCGGATTCACTGAATGTTTGCACTTGTGGTAGCCTCTACTGCTCTACAAAGCCAATTGCCAATGGGTTTCACCCTACCACTCACAAGGTTAGTCTTCAAACATCTAAGGCCATTATTCTGCCAAAGACTAGGGCCTCTTGCTATTCTCACCACTTGAGTCAGTACGCTCTATGTGAGACTAACTGACTCCTTAGAGTGTCAAGATGCAATCCTTACTTGAATCCTTACTAAATTATATAATGAGGCACCACCACGAACCTTCGTGGAATTACATCCTAAGCATGAGGCACCACCATGAGCTCCTACTAACAAGGGTCATGGAATTACGTCCTGACCATGAGGCACCACCACGAAACCATCGTGGAATTACTTTCTGACCAATGAGGCACCACCATGAGATCTCACCTAGAGATTCATGGAATTACATCCTAAACCATACTAAAATTATGTCTCATCCACCAAGCACAAAAGTATCATGCATACCAATTCCATACCAACATTCATAACCAACCATCCAATCATGTTCCTTACCAATATCATACCAAGCTCATCATTTTCAGCCCATAAACCATTCAACACATGCAAAATCACACAATTCATGCTTTAACATAGTAATCTAACCAAACATGTGACAATCATTCAAGTATAGAGGACAAAACAACACTTGAGCACATTCTCGCCCAATTCTCGCTCAGGATAAAAGGTCTCGCTCAGGCGAGGGGGTTCTCTCGCTCAAGCGAGCTCCTTTCACCTAGGCGAGAGCTCGAAATGTGGGAATAGTGGCCTTCGCGTTATCTCGCTTAGGCGAGACCTCCTCGCCTGAGCGAGTTGGACTCTCGCTCAAAACATGAGCTCGTCGTCTGAGCGACAACTCGCACAAGTTCTAGGGAACAACTTCTGGTACTCTCGCTTGGGCGAGACTGGCTCGTCTGGGCGAAAATACCAGGTTTCTCCACTATTCACACGTGCAAAACACATAAACAATACCAAATCACAGTTCAACCAATACCAAGCAACTATAATAGCGAGCATACCTCATGAATATGATTTAAACCCAGAAAACATATGAAAAATCATAAAAAGTTGTAAACCATAGCTTCCCTTACCTGGACAGAGGTTAGAGGAAGACATCGACACTCACCAAAAAAATACAGCAGCTCCAAGAGTAGGTTCAAGAGCTAGAAACACTGACCCAGAAAGAAAACGAGGTTATCCCTATGAACCTCTGTTGGTCCACAAAAAAAAATAAAGCTAAAGGGGAGAGTATAAGGGCTGAAGGTCAACTTACGTGAAGTAGAATGAGTTTGAGCGAACTTGACAGAGGTGGAGATTAAACCCTAGCAGAGCTTGCGGCTGCATCCAAGGGAGGGAAAAAGGTGTTGTTTTCTGAAAGTGGCAAAATTGAGAAAGGTTAGGGTTGGTTTAGGGTTTTGAGAACCCTATGGGCCAATCTTAGACCCAACTGATTAGGACAACCCTTAAACGTTAGGACGAAATGTTAAGTGGGCCTTACACTAAACAATTTTTGTGACTTTTAATAATTTTTATTGTAAGATGATATTGGAAAATTTTTGTGTAAGATATGTAATTAACAAATAGAAAAAGGAAGTTTTTTAAAGAGTGGACTTTGAATTAATTAATCTTACAAAGTAAATTTACAAGGCTTGTACTCACTTATATAGTAGTGCAATGAAAATTCTATTAATCAAACGAACACTTATGAGGGAACATCCATTTCACAAAATGATAGAAATACATTCATCAACCTACAAGGTACAAGCTACATTAAGAATATTTCAATTATACCAATTTGTTGTAGTGTGTATGCACAATATGAGAGATCAAATGTATTTATAAAAATCACTCTACAAATATTAGAGGTGTCAATTTGACCCCTAGCTCATGGGCTAGCCCTGACCCACTCTTCATAAAGCCCCCTTTTAGGGGCCCCCCAAATGAGGGGGCCAAAAAAAAGCCCTAGCCCCCAAAGCCCCCTCTTTAGTGGGTTAGGGTTAGGGCTAAGGTGGGTTAGCCCCCCAAATAATACTACATTAAGCCAGAGTCAAAGATCAAGTTGAGTGACCTAGACGGGCTCGACGACCCAGACGGGCCCGATGACCAGGACAGGCCCGATGACAAGGACGAGCCCGACGATCACGACGGGCCTGACAACCTGGACGGGCCTGACAACCTGGACGGGCCCGACAACCCGGATGGGCCCGATGACCCAGATGGGCCCCATAACCCGGACGAGCCCGACGAGCTGGATGGGCCCGACGATCTGGACGAGCCTTACGACCTAGACCACCCGGACGGGCCCAACGACTCAGACGAGCCCAACGATCCGAACAGACCCGACCACCCAGACGAGCCCAACGACACGGACATGCTCGTTAATCCAAACAGACACAATGACCTGAATGGGCTCGACGACCCGAACATGCCCAACGATCCGAATGGGCCCAGACGACTCGGACGAGCCCAACCATCTGAACAGGCCCGACCACCAAGACGAGCCCAACGACACAAACAGACCCGATGATCTAGACGAGCAAAGTGACTTGAACGGGTTCGACGACCCGGATGGGCCCGATGACCCGAACGGGCGCGATGACCAGGACGATCCGAAAAGGCCGAATGACCCGGACGGGCCCGACGACCCAAACGGGCCCGACAACACGGATGATTCTGTTTGTGTCGTTTGGCCTGTATCGATCATCGTCCAGGTAATCTGGCCCAATCGGTTCCTCGGGCCCGTTTGGATCGTTGGGACTATTTGGATCATGAGGCTCGTCCGAGTCGTTGGGTCCATCCGGGTCATCGGGCCTGTCTGGGTTGTAGGGTCAATCCAAGTCGTCAGGTTCGTCCAGGTTGTTGGAATTGTCTGTGTCATCGGGCCCGTATGAGTCGTCGGGCCTGTTTGGGTCGTAGGGCTCGTTCGGGTCATCAAGTTCATACGGGTCGTCGGTGTCGTTCGGGTCATTGGCCCTGTCTAGGTCGTAGGGCATGTCCGGGTCGTCGGGCCCATCTAGGTTGTCATGCTCATTCGGGTTGTCAGGCTCGTCCGTGTAATCAGGCTCGTCTGGGTCGTCGGGCCCATCTCGATCGTAGGGATCGTCTGGGTCATCGACTCCATACGGGTTGTCGGGCCCGTCCGAGTCGTCGGGCCCCTCCGGGTTGTTAGGCTTGTTTGGCTTGTAGGGCTAGTCTGGGTCGTCAGGCCCATTTGGGTCGTAGGACCCGTTCGGGTCGTCGGGCTCGTCCATGTCATCGGGCTCGTTTGTGTTGTCGGGTTTGTCCTGGTTGTCAGGCTCGTCCAGATCGTTTGGGTCATCGGTCTCATCCGGGTCGTCGGGCCTTTTCGGGTCATTGGGCCTGTTTGGATCATCAGGCTCGTTTGAGTCATTGTTCTTGTAGAGGTCGTTGGGCAGGTCCAGGTCGTTCGACCTATTCGAGTCGTCGTGCTTGTAAGGTTCGTTAGGCCTGTCTCACATATAGTAATATATTTTTCATGTGAAAGATGAAAGCCCATAGGTTGGCCTTGGCCCACAGAGCTTTTGTAGGGTTTTTGGCCGTGTGAACTTCTTTGTTGGTGACTTTTTATCAATGTGGGCTTTTTTGGTTGGGTCAAATTGACACCTCTAACAAATATTTTCACTTAAATAAACTTTTATCATAAATATATTTGATTTGGATATCAAAATTCAGTTTAATATATTTAAATTGAAATGTCTGATTATTAACTTAAAAAAACCGTAAAATTATTTTTATTTAATTTACTTAAATTATTATTCATCAAATATAATATTTTAAACGAAAACAACACTAAAGTGAAATTTATGAATAAACTAAACTAAATATAATATAAAAACATCATGTAAACATGTTTATTTTTCTCATTTGTATATTTATTACAAATATATTTGTTTATTTTGAGAAAATAGTGCTTCCAAACAAAACAACCTAAAATTTAGACATTATGTTGAATAAACAATAACCATAAAATATTTAAGTGAAATTCAAAACTTATAAATTACTATTATAAAGAGGACAAAATAATTAAACTAAATTTTAAGTGTCTTCAAAGAAAGTTTTATTAAAAGATATGTTAAATGATTACGTAGAAATTATAAATAATATGAGAAAACAATAAAATGTTCAAACTCAAAATAAAGAGATAACGATCACGCAGGTAATGAAAAAAACTGATACCGAACACTACTGGTAGGTCCAACAAAATTGTAAGCGGGTAAAAAAGAAACAAACACATATGTTATAAGTAGTTTTTATTGCATAAAAAATTTAATAATATTACAATAAGTACATCATAATATTAAATAGTAAAAAATAACTTATATATCAATGAATTTTCATTTTCATTAAGAAAAATACGAATATTAATGTTTGATGATTAATCTATTGACAAACAATATATTTGTGTTTTCTTAAAGCTGGCTAAGGGGACCAAAGATGAAAAACAGTTACATTCAAAAAACATGTTAAAACTATGTCCCTACTGTTGATAGGTATGTCAGTGTATTCACGTCTCTCTCCCTCTAACTCATAATTTTTTCTAACAGAAACTCACCCGCACATTTAATTTTAATAAATATACAATCTTATGATTCAGATATTGAGTCATCATTACATCAGAAAGTCTCTTAAAAATTATGGTATTATAAACATGGACGAGTTTTTCTGTAACAAATTTGAGGGGAAAAATAAAAAATTAAATAAAATTCCACTTGTTATAATTAGGTCAAAATTAATCTATCTATACATTAGAAGTAAAAAATATTGAAAATTATTCCTTTTATATTGGTCACTTTAAAATATGACGTATCCTCAAGGTATCGTTTTTAAAAGACGTAGATTAAAGTAAGAAAAGAAAACATAAATAATATTTGTTTATAAACTTCTTTTAGTGTTTATTCTTGAACTTCTTTTTCTTTTCTTTTTTTTAAAGAAAATTTATGGTCTAACATTAAATTTATTAAAATACTATTGTTACGAACTACTTCCAAACTCCGTATAAATTAGTTTTAATTTATTGATTATTTTTTTCATATATTTTCTTTAATTTTTAATATAACTCATCTAAATAATTTTAAATATTAATCAAAGTTATAATATTGAAGATCGTAAAACTAATGCGGACAAAAAATAAGGATTAAATAAATTGATCATGTGGAAATAATTGATTTAGGGTGAATATTTTTATTATCCAACATATCTCAAAAATTGTCAATATTCTCCCACATGATCTATTTATTCTATTATCAATCAATACAAAAAATTAAATACAAGAATTATGGTGACAGAACCTAGGAATGGCAATTAGGGCCTGGCCCACAGGTCCGACCCGTAGGCCCGCATAAAAAACGCGGGGCGGGCCAGGATAGTGAGCCCGCAAGCCCACGCAGGCTCAGCCCGCATAGGCCCGCGGTCCGCGCGGGCCGGCCCGCAAGCCCGCATAAAAAAAATTGTACTTGTGTATATTAATTACTTATTTTATGGACTCTTGCATTAACATTTCAAATTCTTGTATAACTGGAAAAGACAAGTATTATGTAACTTTTAATGTGCTAAAATTTAAAGAATACATTGTGTATGTCATAGTATGAATATGATGAAAATGTTGAATTATCAATTTATCATCTAATTCCCCAAAGTCTTTACTTAATTTTGTGAACTTTTTAAAGTTTCCCAATTTTTAAACATTGAAAGTTTTATCATAAAAAATTAAAAAAATTAAAAAAAAAGCAGGCCGGCCCGCGGGCCAACGTATATGCGGGGCGGGCCAGAGTATGCGGCCCGCATAAAATGTGCGGGGCGGGGCGGGCCGGCCCGTGGTGTACGGGCCTTATGCGGGGCGGGCCTAAACGGGGCGGGCCGGCCCGCATTGCCACCCCTAACAGAACCTCTAAAACTTAGAGCTGTCAAAATGGGTCGGAACCCGCAAGCCAACCCGGCTCATCACGGGTTCGGGTTGGGTCGGGTTGAAATTTGTTTACAAATTTTAATACGGGTTGATTTTTTACCCGGCTCATTCGGGTTGAACCTGTGGTGAGCCGAGTTGGCTCACCAACCCACAAATAAAAGGGTCACACAAGTGTTTTTATTTATTTTTTATTAAGTTAGACTTTACATTTGGATCATGTTAAGTTTTTTTTTATCCAACACATAAATAATTTATATTTTTTTATTTTGGTTTGTATTTGGATTGTATTAAAGTTTATTTAGATTTTAATTAGAATTAGAATTTAGTTTTGACTGAAAAAAAATAAAAAAAAATAATATCTTTTTAATTAAGTGAACTCGTGAGTCAACCCGTTTAACCCGCCAACCCGTGGTGGGCTGAGCCGGGTTCGAATTTTTTTGGCTCGCTAAAAAGTGAGCCGGGTTGGATTGGTTCACTAAATCATCAATCGTGGTAGGTCAAGCCAGGTCGGGTCAGACTACCCGTTTTGACAGCTCTATTGACTATTATCTCTCATGTATCACAATATATCAAGTCTCTCATCAAACACTCTAAACTATGATGAATAAATCATATGTACCCAAATATGTTTATCAAAGTTTGATCAAAGTAAAATTAAAGATTGTTACATCATGGAACCAACTCATTTGTGCTAAATGATTCTTAAAATTCTTTAATGACATGTCTTTAGTCAAAGGATTGACAATCATGGACTCGATGCTAATAAAGTCAATGACCACTTAACACGTTCTCTTAAGCTATATATTTAATGTTCATTTTTACTTTCACTTCTATTATTTTTAGTGATAAATACCGCAACAAAGTTATCATAATACACTTAAATGACCTAGCAATTAAATCTACAACTCTAAACCCAAATATAAAAATTTTCAATCATACATAATATGAGGTCAGGTCGCCTAAAAACAACAAAAAGCTCAATCTCTGTAGTGGAAGTAGTAGTCAAGCTGCTCCAAGATATAACTCCACTAGTTAACATAAAAATATAACAAAATATTGATTTTTCTGGTATTAATGCAACAAAGTTTGAATCAAAGTAGCGTATCACCTATAAAATATCAATTTGTCTGTATATGAACATGAAATTCTTTGATCATTGAAGATATCTCATTGCCTTCTTTGCAGCTTTCCAGTGGTCAACACTTGCATTATTCTAATGTCTTCCCAAAATTCTAATTGTGAAATGTATCTAGTCCAAACATGAGCATACATTAGACTTCCAACAACTAAAGCACATGTAACATTCTTCATTTGTTCCCCTTCAAGATCATTTTCGACTCCAATGTTATAATCTGATTATTGTAAATACACTTCATAATCACTAGAAATTATTAGTTTGTTGATCCTTAAAGATCTTCTTAATGTTGTTTTACTTATTTTATAATATGTTTTGTATTGCTTGTGTTTTGTTTGTGTCTTTTGCAATGATTACTTAACTATGTGAGTTGAGAAGAAACACAAGTGAAGATATTCTCCGGTCAAGAGTAGTGAAGTTGTGGAATAATGCATAGGTTTTTTGTAGTTTGTATAGGAGTTATATTTCTTTTGAAAAAAAAATTAGTTGTTTATAATTATGTTTTTGAATAATTATATTAATATTATATATGTTTATAAGTATATATTTTGTTTCATCAAAATTTTAATATTTTATTTAAAAATTTTATACTATTAAATGAGATGTTATCCTGATAAATAGAATTCGTCCAGTTTATTATTGTTCCCTAAAACAAGAATGAAAATTTTTCGTACTAAAATTAAAACTGACAAAAAATCATTGCACCAACCTTATTTTTAATTTTTAAAATTTATATATATATATATATATATATATATATATATATATAAAATATTAAACACATATTTAATTATATAAATATTTTTTAAATATATTTAATTGTATAAATATTTTTCTTTTAATTAATTAACTAATATTTTCAATTAAATAAATGAAAATAATTATTATAGTTATATATTAAATTATTCTATTATAATTAATAATTAAAATTTAAGTAATTTATAAATAAAATTAAGTTAATTCTTTAAATGATTTTTTTAATTAATTTTAAATTGAAAATAAAAAAGTCACCGAATGGTTGCACCCTATTTTTAACCCACCAATCTAACAAATTAAGTAAAACAGATCAAGAAGACTGACAGATTAAACATTGCAACCCAACTCTTACATTATAACCCTCCTTCTCGTCTTCCTTTTTCACCCTATCACTCACACTTTAAGATCCAAACGTAAAAAGAACCTCATCTTTTTTTCGTTTTTTTTTTCATGGTAAAATAGATCCAAATTTAATGTGATATTAAGATGACCGTAGATCTATAAGTCTTTTTATTATATATTACTAATTTTTTTATTTATAGGATTAAATTTTGGTATTAGTCAATCTCAAAATTTTAGATAAATTTAGTCTTTTATCTTTCGAAATACATAGATATAATCCTTTTGATCAATTTTTTTAGGTTTATTTGATATTTCGTACACATTTCATGATTATATTTTTGAGTTGTTTATTGTTGGACATATTTTTATTTTAATGTTAAGTCAAATACCATTACAAACGTACTTAAAATGTTAAATAAATTTAACAAAATTTGATTAAAAAGATTAAATTTACATATTTTAAAAGATTAACGACTAAATTGGTTCAAAGTTTCGAAATGAACTAATTTTAAAGTTTTCTGAAAATTAAAAAATTAAAAATCTATTTAACCCTTATTTATATATTCAATTTAAGATCTAAACTCATAAAAGAATTGTTAAGAAATGAAACTACGTCTCTTGGTAACCTTATTAGACATGTTAAAAAATATGATCCAAACGTTGTTTTCTGTTGTTCCATAAAGATGCGGTGCAGAATGAAGACAACGAAGCTGCTGCAACCACCCTTCATGGCGAAGGAGATGGGTCTCCTAGGTTGACAGTGATGGGTCAACATCAAAGACTATTCCAACAATTTACTTTTCTTCACACACTTATTCTTTTCTCAATATTTTATAACAAAAATATTTTCACTTGAGAACAAGTTAATTCAAACACTTCCTATATCTAATACTAACAAGATGATTATTACACAGGAGATTGTATTTTGACACCATTTTTATTTCCCACTGTTATTTAATATTATTTTTTATAACTATTTTTTTTTTTAAATATTAAAATTTACTTTTATTAAAGAACATCTTAATATATATATATATATATATATATATATATATATATATATATTTTTAAAACATATTAAATAAGATATATATTCTTCATCAACTTAAAACTTTATTTTACAGTAATGATTACATACACGTCATGCAGTTTTTAATTCAACAATAAAACAAAACCTCTATTATTACATTACAAATGTATGTGTTTCAGTGATACAATCAGATGCCGTAAGATACTAGTCGACTTCAAATTCATCTGTATTTGACTAATGAGACTTTAATATTTTTTATATCACCTAATACAAATATTAATACAGTTCTTATAGTTCAATATGGATAAGTATTTATTTACTATAGTACAACCTTATTTATATTGAAGATCTATTTTTATTAATTTATTTACTTTTATACTATCTTACTCAAATACCATCATCATGAATCACTGTTTGAATAACTTGTTTATTTTTAACTGTGGTTTCTAAAATGTTACATTGACTTAACATTCGATCAAAAATACTACTTTCATGTTAACGGTATTATATAGGAAATCTTTAATTTAATTTTATAATTTCATTTTTTAAATTTCATTTTGTATATTATTACCTAATTCTCTTGTTTGAAATATATATAATTTTTAACCAACTGTGCTTGAATAAATAATGTTATGTCATTTGTTTCGATAATAAAATTAATTTAAGCAATATTATTTCAATAATATAAGTAAGTATATTATAAATTAATTTAAATAGTTGAGAGAGTTTATAATAATATCTAATATAATATTATAAGTTAAACTTTTGTATTTGTTACCATGAAAGAAATTTATTACAAATGTAAAGAATTGTTTTTTATTTACAATATTATGCTATTTTAAAATATGTTAATTTAATTATCAGGGTTATCTGTCGATTCTTATATAATTTTAGTCTTTTTAACTCTCATATACTTTCATTTAATTATCATGATAATTCAATTGTTCAAAATAAATTCCTCGTGCCAATTCAAGCATATGGGCAAAATTTTATTAAACATATGTAACATTCGATTTATTATACCTATACTGGTTGGTGCACGAAAGCTATGTATGGTGGCACCTATCATTTATATTACACCGTACTCACATGTCAAATCCCAAAATAATGTATAAATAAAATTACATAAAAGTAAAAATGTTTTTAAAATAATTTCTCAAATTCCTCCTCTCAACAAACATCACCATGAAACAAGCATCATGTCTACAAAAACACACACATATGTAACAAACTGTAATTAATTTTCAACATAAAAATATAAATAATTAAACATACATTACAAATACTATAATTTGTCTCATCCAATTTTTTTAAAATATTTATATTATATTTTTATGTAGATTCTTACAATTAATTCATGAAAACTATTATTAATAAAACTAACATTGATATTTCTTAAGTTAAGATGATTTACTTGCACTTTTTATAATAAAAAATATTAAAAATATTTTCAATTTTATTCATTTAAAGATAATTAGTAAAGTCAAAATATTATTTTTCTTTAACAAATTTCATACTTATACCACATTATGTGTCATTACACACATTCTATTTATCTATTAAAATTTATTTCACTACTAAAATAACTCATACTTCCTACCAATTTTGTTTTAAAAAAAATTTCGTAGAAAATACATACAAATTTTGTTGAGAAAAAAAAAATTGCAAGAAATTGCTACCAATTTTTTTACAAAATATTTCGTATAAAACACTTTTTACAACAAATTTTGTAGAGAATATTTATAAATTTTATAATTTTGTTTTCTTACAAAATATTTTGTATAAAACACTTTTTACAACAAATTTTGTAAAAAATATTTACAAATTTTATAATTTTGTAGGAAATGATTACCCACGACTTGCCAATTAAAATTCTTAGAAAAAATAGTAGAAAAAAATATTTTCTTATAATTTTTTTTAACAAATTTGCAAGAAAAAACCTCATGTAATATGAGAATTTCTAGTAGTGTTTGTACAACACTAACTACTTACAAAATAAAAACAAAAGTCAATAAAATAAGTATTTAGAACTCACTACATACAAAATATAAACAAAAAAAAAAAACTCAATAAATGAGTATTTATAAGTCATTGTTTAACTTCTGTATTTTATTAGATGTTTTATACATTCTTTTTCACCTCATTTATTTACTGAGGTATGTTATATCATACCTAATCAGAAACTTAGTTTTAAGTTTAAATTTAACTTTTCATCCATATTTAAACAAATATTCTAAAGAATAAAAAATAGAAGTACAACCTTATGAAATTACATGACTAAACTATTTACTACATGTGACCAAATAATTGAATTTATTATATTCTTACCACCTCTCTGTATGTAACTTTGCAACTTTGACGTATAAGTAAAATAATCAAAGTTGAGGTATATGATTTCCTAATACATATTGTTTTCTATTTTGACTATTTTAAAAGACAATATGTTCTGTATCATTCTTAAAGGGTATTTTTATGCTAAAATTCTTTTTAAACGTTTAAAATAAACAATAAAAAGATAAAAGTTTAAAATAAACAATAAAAAGATAAAAGTTTAAAATAAACAATAAAAAGATAAAAATTTAAAATTAACAAGGGTTAAATATATTTTTGGTCCTTCAAGTTTCAGCAAAATTTGGAATTAGTTCCTCATCAAAACTTTTGACCAATTTAATTCTTCTTCTTTAAAAATGCGTGAATTTAGTCCTTTTAATCAAATTTTGTTAAGTTTATCTAACGTTTCAAGCACATTTCATGATAGTATTTAAATTATTTATATTGTTTGACACATTTTTGCTTCAATGTTAACTTAAATACTATCATGAAATGCGCTTGAAACATCATATAAACTTAACAAAATTTGGTTAAAAGGACTAAATTCACACATTTTGAGAGATGAAAGACTAAATTGGTATAAAATTTTGATAAGGGACTAATTTCAAAATTCATTAAAACTTGAGGGACAAAAAACATATTTAACCCAATAAACAATAAAAAGATAAAAATTTACGCTTACAAAAATGGGAGTCTCATTTAAACTATATTGTATATGTTTTAATTTAATATCGTGCTGATATTTTATAACTATGTACAAT
>Ga0214542_1004641_pt1 | contig 27037 bp, 13 predicted proteins | sample CNSS1metaG_FD_160096 | JGI IMG/M metagenome (GOLD analysis project Ga0214542, IMG submission 160096) | Root nodule microbial communities from cowpea collected in UCLA plant growth center, Los Angeles, California, USA - CNSS1 | ecosystem: Host-associated > Plants > Roots > Nodule | place: USA...
CTGTGTTCAAACTGTGTAGCTGCTTGCCTAACCTTGGCCTTAATCCATTATCGTATTCTGTCTGAAGCTTAGTCTGTGTTAAGTTCTGCATCACATAGTTGCTACTTAATTTCTCAAAAGGAGCCCGTTAATCCATTATGCGAAATTGTTATGCATTCTGGTTGTTATCCTGGTTGTTATGCATTATCTCCGGCTGCATCTCTTACATTGTTGCACTGTTTAGATACAATTTTCCTGCTGTCCTGTATTGCATCCTAAATCTGTCTGATTTTTTTTTTTGCTAATGTCCAAAAAGGGGGAGAATTTGATGGTTTATTGGTAGGGGGAGTATGTAATGAAAATGATATCTGTTATATGCCTATGTTGTTGTTTGCTTTGTGTGTCTGTATTGCTGTTGTTGTTTGCTTAATGTGCTGCAAGTAGGCTTATCACAGTCCATGTTTTGGACATCATCAAAAAGGGGGAGATTGTTGGAAGGGGGAGCCTTTCATCCATAAATGAAGAACAATTTTGATGATGTCTACTGATCTAGCATAAAACATAGCTTGGTCCAGTTAGGATATGCATTAGGCAATTAGTTTCTCTTTATCAAATGTATTTCAGGCCTGCTGTGTAATTCTGCATATGATTAGTTTTTTAACTAATGGATTAGCTGTGAGTATGGTACAAAGTAAGTGAAAATATACTCACGATAATCGATTAGTTAAATTGCTAATCGAATTAGTGACAGCAAAAACCTTTGTATAAAAGCTGTTTTTGGAATCTGTTTTGGTTCTGGAAAAATTAGAAAGATCACGCAGTTTTCATCTAAGACAAAGCCATCTGAGAGACACAAAGTTTCAGAAGATTCTGCAAGATAACTCAAGTACAAATCCAAGAAGAATTGATGGTTGATTCTACCATGATGGGTCTTGCTTGATTCAAGGAGCATCTTGTCAAATCTGCACAGATAGGTGTATTCATTTCTTGTTTTGTTTTCTGTATTTCTGATTACAGTTGCTTAAGTGTTTGAAGTGTGGACCTAGGTGCAATTGTGTGGATGCATTGCTCCTAGGGGGAGTTCTTGATTGGTAGATCAAGTTCTTGGGTTTTAGGTTCTAGAATTATATAGGTGTTCTTGTAATTCTTGGATCCTAATTGTGTTAGTGGAATCCTCCTAAGTGAGTTTACTTAGGAGAAGACTGGACGTAGATTCTTTGTGAATCGAACCAGTATAAATTGTGTGTCTTGATTCCTTCTTCTCTTTTTTAATCCTTCTTGATTGATTTAAACAGTCCATTAACCCAGAACTGTGTAATTGATTAATTGAGCTTTAAAACCTAAAGATCTTTCCAAGATTCATCTTAAACCAGATAAAAGCCTATTAATCAATTCAGATCCCCTTGTAGTTAAGGTGATTAGACAGATCTATTTTAACATGAATTGGTATAATCTTAAAAGCCCTAATGAAAATTGAAATATAAGATTACAGATTCTTTCAACAAAATTAAAAAATCTAGCTTTGATCTTATTTCTTAAATATAAATTAAAATTACTCGTACCAATAAATTAATAAACTCTAAAATTAATATCATGAAACTAATAACTTTTACAAAATATTCAAAATAAAAAAAATATCCCTTCGCGCCCCTCATTTATAACCTTAAATAAAAAATGACTTTCCCTCTCCCACCAAGAACGCAACTCACATTCGTCATTCACTCTATGCCTATCAAAATCCATCATTGTTGTCTAGTCCATTAAAATGTAGCAAGGAGGTGAAGGGTTGCGACGTACGTCACGTATTTACATCACTAAATTTTAAATTTTTTATGGTAAAATTTGGATGGAAAATAAGTTTAGGGTAGTAGTTTTAGATTTTGAGAGGTTCAATTGCTTCTTACACGCAACGACACTATAATAGTCATATTGTTTTCAAATTAATAATATTTTCAGTGAATTAAGAGTCTAGGGTTATAGGATTAGGTTCGTAATACAATTTGTTGCTATTGGAATTGGCAAAATTTAATTGGCGGTGAAAAGTTTCTCGTTGGGGTTTTTGCCCTTGGTCATCACCTAATTGTGGAACAGGGGAGTTTCATTGAGTATGCCTAATTGCAGAATGATTTATGATTTTATTTGAATTAAAAAAATATATAATCATGAAACCCTTGTTTATGAGTTGATTTTTTACACTTTGATTAAAACGAGTTAAAGGAAACAAACAACTAAAACATGTTTTCATTTTTCCTACACTAAGATAGATTAAGAAAAAGAGTTCTTCAAAATTATGGTACACAAACCGATTTGTTTTTAGTTTTTTAAAATACAAAAACTTTTTTCAAAAGCAGTATTCAAACATGCCATCAATTTTGGCAATTTTTGTTTTTAAGATTTGCCAATATCACATATCTTAGATATTTATCAGTGTTGTACATTTTTTTTAGCTTAATTAGCATTCAACCACATTTATTTTTATTTATTTAACTTTTAAATGATATTAGATTGCCACTACTCACAAAAGTTGGCATAAGAAAAGAAGATATTTTCTGTTCGACCATTAGGTTAGTGCAAGTGAGAGTCTTCTAAAATCTTTGTTATCCAATGGCAGTGCAAAGGTGTGCCTAGGGTTCCTCTTACAATTCTATTCTTTTGGAGCTTTGGTGTATTTCACTTTTCCAGGTATTTGGATTAGATATCATTATTCTTCAGTACTTTAATGATATCTGGAGAGTGGATGAAACTTGTATTGTTCACTGGTTTGTAATTTTATATGAAATGTATTTTGGTTTATTCTATGCAACTCGTTTCGTAGGTCCAATCAAGAATAGTTTTTTTGTTGGCTCCCATTTGATTGATGCAAAAAGCATCATGGCCATATTTGCATCTATGATTTGTTCTTATTATTGTCTTATTTTTTTTGACTTTGATCATGCTATGAAAGTAGTGGTTGTTCACGTAAATAAATAGCTTGTGAGGCTTCACTTGGAATTAACCTAGTTTTATTCGGTGAAGTGTTGGTCTAGTATTCTTGCATCATTATGTATGGTGAATCAAGAACAAATGTATTCCATCCTTTGGTTCCACACTTTTTGGGTGGAATTAAAGTATACTATTTATTCAATTTATCTTCTAATTTATTTTTTAGAATTATCTTGACGTAAAATATACTACCATGAAACCTTCACCTTCGTATATTAAATCCATGGGGCAAAATCTTGATTTCTCTATAGCAATAACCTAGTAGGCAATAAAATAATATATTTTTTGAAAAATTAACATTATAAAAACTTTATGTATATTAGATGTGTAATAGATTAAATTGAATACGTTACTAGTTATATTTATACTTTATGCTATGATTAGTTAGTTTGTTATGAATTTTATTTTTGTCACGTTATAAGTTTTATTGTTTGTAATTTAAAAAATAGTTAATTAAAACTGTAAAAAGTATAACAATAATAAGTTAAGTATTTAATATTTTTATGTGTATACATAATTTTTTAACATTACTTAGTGGTATACTTTTTAACATTACTGAATAGTGTGTTTTTTTGACATTGATAGTTGTGTGCTTTTGGATGGTGCTTCATTGTTTCTTTACACCCTTATTTTAATGGTCTTGAGGCAAGGAAAATCAAATCTTTCATTTAGTCTTGCATTAGGTATGTTTCTAAGATGTTATTTTCCATAATGTATGTTTATGCATTGAATATTTAGAAAGTACAAACTTCTTATGAATGGTTGTTTATTAATGCAAGAGTCATAATACAAGCATCTAGAAACTCTTTAATATTGATTAAGGAATAAAAACACATCCACATAAACATTGAGTATTTTTTGAGTGGTTAGTTAGTTAATGTGGTTCTTTATCTTTTCTTTTTTTTTTTATTAAAGGTGATGGATAAAGAGTGGAATAAATATTCGAGGTTTAGTAAAGAGTATATCAATAGTGTAGAGTCTTTTTTAGATTTTATCTACACTAATGGAGGGTTTGTGGGAGAAAAGATTTTATGTCCTTGTGCGAGTTGTAAAAATTGTTGTTGGATAAGAAGACATCTGGTGTATGATCATTTAATAGCCTTTGGCTTTCTACAATGATACAATTAATGTTTGGGTTCACCATGGAGAAGAAATACATTCAACATTAATACATGATGATGATATGGAACATAAAGAAGACATACAAGATGATATGAATGGTTTATTGTATGAAACATTTAGAAATATTGTGGAAGCAAAATGAAGCAAAAAGTGTCCTAATGATGAGGCTAAAAAGTTCTACAATTTGATTCATGAGGCAAATCAAGAACTTTATCCTTGATGTAAATGTTTCTCAACTTTATCTTTTGTGATTCGACTGTATTTATTGAAGTGTCTTCATAGGTGGAGTAATGTTTTGTTCACTGAACTTTTACAATTGTTGAAAGAAGTCATTCCTCACTTGAATATTCCTAAATCTCTTCACAAAACAAAGACCATGATTAGTGATTTAGGCCTTGACTATAAGAAGATTCATGCATGTCCCAAAGATTGCATGTTATTTTGGAAAAAGAATAACAACCTTGATTTCTGCAAAAACTTGTAAATCTTCATGATGGAAGGAATTTCCTAAAGTCAATTCTGAGTTTGAGGAACCTCAATATGAGTATAAAGTTCCTGCGAAAGTCTTGAGGCATTTTCCATTGATTCCTAGACTTCAAAGACTATTTATGTGTTCAAAGACTGCTGAGTCGATAAGGTGGCATGATGAAGAATGATCAAAGGATGGAAACTTGAGACATCCCGCTAATGGTGAAGCTTGGAAGGACTTTGATAAGCTTTATTCTAAATTTTCTTCTGATTCACACAATGTAAGACTTGGCTTAGCAAGTGATGGTTTCAAACCATTTAGGACTATGAGCATATCACGTAGTACTTGGCCTGTAATGACGTTTGTGTATAACTTACCACCTTGGTTGTGCATGAAACCTGAACATATAATGTTGTCATTGTTGATTCCTGGACCACAATCACCAGGAAATGATATAGACGTGTACCTTCAACCATTGATTGAGGAGTTGAAAGAGTTGTGGGAGTTTGGGGTAGATACATGATGCTTCAAAAGATGAAACATTTCAACTACATGCAACTCTTTTATGGACTATTAGCGACTATCCAAGCTATGCAATGTTGTCAGGATGGAGTACCAAAGCTGAATTAGCTTATGCGTATTGCAATTATGATACTAAGTCATGCTACTTAAAACATAGCCATAAAATGTGTTATATGGATCATCGTGTCTTTTTACCACTAAACCATGTCTGAAGAGCTAATAATAAGTCATTCAATGGAAAGAAAGAACTTAGGTCTACACCACAAATGTTAGAAAGGACATAATCATAGAGATGTTAAAAGATTTTATCAATCAATTTGGAAAGAATGGAAGAAATAAAATTGATGGTCCATGGAAAAAAAGGTCAATCTTTCTTTAGTTGCCTTATTGGGCTACAAATAAATTACATCACAATTTTAATGTGATGCATATTGAGAAAAAAACATATGAGATAGCATTATTGGGACTCTTTTGAACATCCAAGGGAAGACGAAAGATCACATCAATGCCCGTTATGATTTGTAAGATATGAGAATAAGAAAAGATCTTCATCCAAGGGACATTGGTAAAGATTGTGCAGCATTTTCAACAACTTGTTTTTTTATGAAAGCACATGAGAAGTTTTTTTCTTTTGTGTGGTGTTTTTAAGCATGGCAAATTAGCAGATGGAAGTCCCTCAAACACTTCAAATGTGTGCATGCTACCACTAATAAAATATCAAGTTACAAGAGTCATGATGCTCACTTCGTGTTGCATTACTTACTTCCTGTGGCAATATGAAGCATTATGCCTAATATAATGGCTGACCCTTTGATTCAATTTGAATCATTCTTTTGCTCTATATGTGAAAAGGTTATATAATTATAGGATATGGATTACTTGGAAGAAGTAGTACAAATTCTGTCAACTAGAGATTGTTTTTCCAACTAGGTTTTTTGATTTTCAGGTTACCTCATCAATGGATATAGATTCCATACTATAAAGTGAGATGCTAGACATAAAACCCAAAATTTGGGTGTAATGTTGGTTTCAATGAGTACAAGTTTTGCAAGTTCTAAGGATGAAAATCCGAGGATTGAACTTGTCATTTATTATGGTGCAATCAAAGATATAACTAAGTTGGACTATTATGGTAACTTTAAGTTTGTGATGTTTTATTGTGATTGGTTTGAGGTTAAAGAAGACAAGTATGTTCTCACATGTGTTTATTTCAACAAAAAAATGTTATCAAAATGATCCTTTTGTGCTAGTTTCTCAAGTCCACCAATGCTTTTATATACAAGATCCTTTAAAAGAAAATAGACATTATGTTATGAAAAAAGTTCCAAGAGATTTATTTAACATGGGTGATCGGCCTAACAGTTCAAATGGCACTGAACTAAACGCTACAAACAATGATGGTGAACTAAATTGGGTTAGGGACGACATGCCTCTCACAATATTTGAGAAAACTTATAATATTGAGGAATAAAGTACTCCTGAAGATGAAATTGATGACACTTTATTTGACTTCATGGACTAAGGGTAATAAAGAATCAAATTTTAAATGCTTTCTTTTAAGTTGGTACGTTTATTTACAACTTCATATTTTTAATCTTAATCTTTTTTTTTTTTTGGATGAAGATGAAGATTACTTGGACAAGAGGACTCATAAAATGCAGAAATAAATTTAATATTTTTCTTAAATATGAGTTGTAAGTTCTTTTGAATTTCAAAGCATATTAGGTGACATTGCATTAACTTTTAATGTTTTCAGTTGTACAATTATGATTTCACATATACATTATGGCATTTGCACATTTAATTTTATTACCCAATGTTATAACTTTTACTTGTGGTTTCTTCAATTACAAAACTTATGACTATAGATTTAATTGTCTATTATCTTATTTATTTCATAATTTAAAATAAATAAGTCTTTTAATAATTTAAAACTTGTTATATTTTTATCTTCTCAAAATAAATTCGAAGAATAAAAAATTAATTATTTTTTTATAAATGCTATAACTTTAGTCCAAAATAATAAGTTACATTTAAAAAAAAATGTTCCCTAAAAATACAACTTATATGAATAAATCACATTTTTAAAAGTGTTGATTAAATACTATCAAAAGAAAAGGTAGCGAATAAAATGTGTTGCCTAAAGAATAGCGAACATTTAAAATGTATTACGAAAAGAATTGACAATGTCTAAAATGTGTTGCCTAAAACATATCCAAAGTTTGAAATATGTTGCTTAAAACTATGAATAAATTGTTGCCAATACACTTATAAAAAGTGTGGTCTATTGTATAAGACAACGATTTTCAAAACATTAGTGGCCTTAGAAAAAAAAATTGGTGCCTTTGAGCAATGGCCACAACGAAAAACTCTACGATTGAAAAATCGTTGCCAAACTGTTGCCTAAACTTAAGGCCACAAATATATTGCTTTAGGCAACACTTTTCAGTTGTTGTCTAAACTAAAAAATGGTGTAGTGAAATTTTCAGTTACTAATACAAGACACATGCCAGTCGTTAATTCGGTCGCTAAAAATGTTGTTTCTAATTTATATAAGTAGCCACTGATATAACGACTAGAATTTAGCTACTAGAAATTTTGGTCGTTATTTTAGTCGCTAACCATATTGTTTTCACTAGAAAGTAATTTGTCGACATTTTGGTGACAAATTTGCAACAAATGTTGTTCGATGATTATTTCAATCGTAGTCACTAGAAAGTAATATGTCGATATTTCAGTGACAGATTTGCAACAAATTTCGTTCGATGACTATTTCAATCGCAATTACGAAAAGAATTGACAATGTCTAAAATGTGTTGCCTAAAACATATCCAAAGTTTGAAATATGTTGCTTAAAACTATGAATAAATTGTTGCCAATACACTTATAAAAAGTGTGGTCTATTGTATAAGACAACGATTTTCAAAACATTAGTGGCCTTAGAAAAAAAAATTGGTGCCTTTGAGCAATGGCCACAACGAAAAACTCTACGATTGAAAAATCGTTGCCAAACTGTTGCCTAAACTTAAGGCCACAAATATATTGCTTTAGGCAACACTTTTCAGTTGTTGTCTAAACTAAAAAATGGTGTAGTGAAATTTTCAGTTACTAATACAAGACACATGCCAGTCGTTAATTCGGTCGCTAAAAATGTTGTTTCTAATTTATATAAGTAGCCACTGATATAACGACTAGAATTTAGCTACTAGAAATTTTGGTCGTTATTTTAGTCGCTAACCATATTGTTTTCACTAGAAAGTAATTTGTCGACATTTTGGTGACAAATTTGCAACAAATGTTGTTCGATGATTATTTCAATCGTAGTCACTAGAAAGTAATATGTCGATATTTCAGTGACAGATTTGCAACAAATTTCGTTCGATGACTATTTCAATCGCAAATAGCATTGGTAACTAAAAAACTTATTTCTTGTAGTGAATGACCATATTATTTGTGAAGCTCAATTCATTTTAACTAATTTATTTTCTTATAATTTAATTATTTATAATGAAATGTATTAAATCAACACCAAAATAATTATTATATATGTGTTTATAATATAAACACTCATTCAAAGTTTATTTATATTGTTAAAATAAGATATAATTAATTAAGTAATTTTTTTATAAATTAAGGCATTGTTTTAGTTAGCTATTCATCAAGTGATAAAATGTTATTAAGTCAAGGTTTCAAGTTATACCTCTCGAAATGCATGGAACAATGTGATCTTCACCGGTTTATTATATAAGCTATAATACCATGCAATATTTCATCTTAAGAAAAAATAGCATTTGCAGAGTTGATCAATAAATATGTAGTAAATTGTACTTCTATACTTAAGTTGACTATATGGGACTTCCCAACATTTCTACATTTCTCTTTTGGAGTTAATTTTTATAGAAATCTTTAACTTCTATTATAAACTCAATTCATTTTAATTACTCTATTGTAATAAATATTTATGTTTACTATGAAATTTGTTGAATCAATACCGAAATACTTTTTAAATGTGTATTTATCATGTAAATATTCATATATACATTATTTTTACGATTTAAATAAAATAATACTAAAATGTTGCATTGTAACTTATCGTAAAGAAGTGAATTAAAAATAGTCTTCCATCAAACACCAAAACTACGGGTTTGAATCCTTTTGATGCTACACTTCTTGATGATGTGAAAGTTGACGTGTTTATGGCACAAACTGTTGGAATCGATGGTCCTTTCCCCAAGTCATTAGTTTCATACACTCCATGGATACCAACAATAGTAGTTGCAATTGATAATCGTAGATACAAAAACCATTTGATCTTTGGAAATGAAAAAAACTTAGTTGGAATTGGGTTGTCATGTGAGTTCTTAAAATTCTACTACGTTTCTTAAGATGCAATTTTCTTACTATGTTATTCTTGATCAACCTCTACCTAATATGTTGATTTATGCATTTTACATGTTGTGTTGACCACTTGAATAGATTTAGTGCAATTATATCCTTTACTAAGTTGGTTTCAGATATATGTTTCAAAGAACATGTATATAGCTAGCATTGAACGTATCTCAACATGTGGTAAAAAGGTGTGTTATTCAATTCCTATTTTACTTTTTCATTGTGCTAATTGTCGTGTTTATACTTGTGGTATTCTTTATCTGAACCTCTGTCTAATATTAGGACAATTTCACACAAACCACTAGATTTTTGAAAGAGCAAATGTATATTACATCGATGTTTTAATAAAGAAAAGGAATGGTTATAGTGATGTAATAGTATATTACTCTAACAACAATTGTAATTATATTTTAGGTTTAATTATTCTTTTGGTCGCTATTTTTGTCTAAAAGTGTCAAATTAGTCCTCCAGTTTTTTTAAGTTTCAATTTGGTCCCAATTTTTGAAAAATTAATGCAGTTTGGTCATTTCGTTAAATTTCTTGATACGGATCAAGGATTTTTGATCAAAATTGAAGTTATTAATAATGATGATTTGCTTTATTGATGTAATTAACATAACCATAGTGTCAATTTTGATAAAAAAAATCATTGATTCACTTCAAGAAATTTAACAAGAAGGACCAAATTGCATCAATTTTTTTAAAATTTGGACCAAATTAAAACTTAAAATAACTAGAGGACCAATTTGACACTTTTGGACAAAAATAGGGACCAAAAGTGTAATTAAACCTATATTTTATTGTTATGCTATTTTTAGGTACTTATGGTTACTGTGTATTATTGTGGTTTATATGATTTACAAAGATAAATCATTTAAGGGTTAAATATGATTTTGACCCTCAAGTTTCATCAACAACAATAGACAATTTTGTGCGCCTACAAAGCCTAAGAATTAGCAGTTTGATACACTATTAACAAAAAATTTAATACATTACCATGTTTATAGTTTAAGTACTTACTAAGCGAGAGTTCTATCAATAATATTGGACAATTGTGTGCCTCCATTTACATGAGCTAGATACTTTGTTGGATTGATGAACCACTGTTAACAAAAACAAATTGTTGCCAACTAATCAAATACTAAATTTACGTTGGACATATATTTTACTTCTAAATGAAGGTGTAAATACCAATAACACGCTGGCAAAATTTTATAAGACAATACACTTTCAAATTTTAACGGCTAATAAAGAAAGTATAGTTTTGTTAGTAATGTATCAAACTATACCAATTTCTTAGGCTTTGTAAGTGTTGTTCTTGAAATTCTACCATTATAATTATACCTTTAATGTATATTTTCATTACGTGAATTACTAACTAAAACTCTAATTTCATTTGGAAAAGCACTACCAATACCCAACAATGTCTAAATTTTATCCTATATTAATTCTCACTAGAAAATTTTCCAAACAAGAAAAAGTACTAGAATAAATTATTTGTCTCACTTACAACTTATCAAAGAGATTAACAGGTGAGCCAATTATATGAAAAATGCTTGAAAAGACTCACATAATTTAGTGGGTTAACTCCATATAAAAAAGATTACCGACTCAAAATTAGAGGAAGATTTTGAAACTAGCTTAGTGTGGAGAATTGTTGAAATAGAATTTCACAACTGAACTTGGTCCTATGCTAGATAGAACCTTTTCTCATACTAGAAAAATGTTCCTACAAATTTGTGATGTGTTTTAGTTATTGTTTTGTGTACCCGAATCTATTATAATTTTGCATATTAAATCTTTTATCTTTTTATTCATCATTCTTATGTTTTATGTTTTAATTTAATGTTTTGTAACCATGACTCAATCTTTTACACGGTTTTGAATGCTTTATGTCTGTTTATCAACATCAATTATAAAATATAAAAAGTAATTTTATCATGGGTTATAAAATATAAATGATAATCAAATTATAAATATAAAAAGAAGAACTAGAAAACATAAAAAAAAGGTTCAAACCTTGAAACGAAACCCTTATATAATGTGCATACAAAATTAGTTTATTGTGGTTTGGAATGGAGTGGCAGTACGAGTTGAAAAAGTGTAAAAAGGAGTGATACTGAAACGTCTTATCAGTTGATGATGGCAGATGCACATTATGACACATTATCAACTACTCTAAAACCTAATAATTTTTTTATAAAAAACACTTTCTTTTTATAAAGTGTAATATGATACTTTAACCTCCTCTTTTAACCCATTTTTGACCCGCTCACGTGTCACTCTTATGTGGCATTTATTTTTTCTTTCAATTAATAAAATCAAGGTGATATGGCACGATGATGAAGTGTGAGAATGGGTAAAGGTGTGAGGCCTAGCATGCGCGTGAAACCACCACTTTAGAGTGGAAAAAGAATGTGAGGTGGATTTTGTGTCTTTGAACACTACAATTCCATGTGCCACTCAATCCCTAATTGAATGACAATATCAACAAGCGCACACACATGCCAAATTTGCGAAAATCCAAACAGAATTCGACCGAATATAAATTATGCAATCAAAAGGGTTGACGTAAGACCCTCGGGATGCAACTACGTCGTGTTGCAAGAGATTTTGTGGGATGGCAAATGTGCAAACAAATATCATGATGTCCTTTATGATGCTAAAACAAACACAATTACTTGTTCATGTCTATTGTTTGACTTCCGTGGTATTATGTGCTGCCACTGTTTGACTGACCTTACTTAAGAAGAAGTATGAACAATATCCACAATGTATATAATACCTTGATTTAGAAAACTTATATGCATGAGATATACTTCGATGAGAGCATATTACAACACCCAAAGTAAGGAACAAAGAATGCAAAGGCATCATGCATTATGCAAGGAATTCTTTGAGATTGCTAATGTTGCATGCGATTTTGAAACCGGAACATAAATGTTATTTAAGTAATTGAGGTGTGGGCAAAACCTGTTGGGGTTAAGTATGTCGTCTAACCCCCATAACATGAACGGTCTCATTGACTCTGACTTCCCAAGCCCAATAGCAACTCAACCCACAATTGTTCGCAGCCCAAATGCAATCAAACAAAAAGGAAGGCCGCGTAAGTTAATGATGAAATCCAAAGTGGAAAAGTATTCAAAGAAAAAGAAGTCGGTGACAACCACAAGTCAAATACGCACCAACAGTACTGTAACTCAATCTTTCATAGTAATCCTTTATGTAATATGGGTGGTTTCCTTCATCTAACAATATTAATTATTTGTGTAGCCAACTGTTAACAATGATGTTTGGAATGGCGACAGGGATGTCCATCGTGATAATGAATGATTTTTTTTTTTAAATTGCATTATTTTAGCAATTACTTTGAACACTACACCTACTTCATAATAATAATATCATTATTTGTGTGTCCTTTTTAACATCTCTATAAAGCAATGTTGTTGACAATTCTATTTCCACTATAAAAAATGAAACAAGGGGCTCTAATTAAAGAATTTTTGATTATGTAAATTAGGTGAACCTAAAGCTACCATAAAAAACTAATTGTGTTTAAATTTCGCAAGTACTAGGTCCATCATAATGCATACTTTTTTAGGGAGGAGGTTCTTCGTAACTTTCAAACATGATGACATTGTGAAACAACATCTTTTTATTCGGTCTTTGTTTGACAATGACATTATATCAATTTCAAATATTTATAAGACTTTCATACTATTTGCTATAAACATAGTATTTTGAGGACAAGTTTGATTTCATCAGCATTAATTGCCCTTTTGCACGACAATATACGTCTTCTTCATATATAGTTTTTGTACAATGTGGTTTCATGTTGCAATTGACCTTATATGGATAAGTGTTTAAACAAACTTTATTAGCAATAAACCATGGTATTATAAAAAAAAATAATGATACAAATATATATATATATATATATATATATATATATATTGGTTTTTTAACGAAAACAAATCATTCATAAAAATGGAGCAAATACAGTTACTGCCTTTTTATCTTACAATATATGTCTTCCTCATCTTTTCTTTTTGTACAACTGAAGTATCAAGAACTTCATCCTTCCTGTATTATATGCACTTTCTATATTGCACTTTCAATGCTTAAATAGTTGATATTCATTCGATGTACGAGAATATTGAATTCAACTACATGAATTTTGATTTATATTAAGTGCCTTTTTATGTACGACAATCGTATTCTTCAAGCTAATTTTTTGTACAATAATGGATGTACTAAATTTAACTCAAAGTTATCATTGTACTTCCAATATTTTAATGTCATATACTCAAACAAGTCAATCAATGATGTTAGCAAAATTTTTGCAGTCCTACTATTGTAAGTAGAAATTCTGAAGTACCACATCAAATAATTGCCTTTTCCAGATACGATAATCGTGTTGCTGGTATATATTATGTGTACAAGTTTCCTAATCAACGTCCACCAAACTTCACCAATTGCAATTTTAATTTTTTGATACAATCAACTTCCTGCTTTCTTTCTTTTTTTTTGTCAAACTTTCTTGTCAATAAAATGATGTTAATTGTTATTAATGAAATTCAATTATTTTTTACTGTGATGTCTCTCAATATGTAAAATTAAAACATTTAGAATAAAGTATAGTATAATGAACATCAATGGGTAAAAGTGGATCCTGCAAATGCTAATTTCATTAACTACCTTTTCCATGCACAAAAGGAGTCTGCTTGTTTTACATTTGTGGTACAAAATTCATGTCCCAATAATTCATGAATATTCTAAATAAAAAATAATTTGCATATCAACCACTTCCATTTCAAACAACAAATCATCATTCATTTCATCCATGATAATAAAAAACACAACCAAATCTATGTTGCCACATCAATAATTTTTGCGAACTTAATTTCTTGGGGCCATACCTTGTGTAAGAAGATCATATTGCATGACTTTTGAAGTGTACCCGTCGATCAAGCTTCTTCCTAACATACTGTGTGGTAAATTTGGTTCCTTTGCACCGTTTATATCTTTTCCCAAGTCTTCATCACTTCCACTTGCGATGTCAACCTTAAATTGTAAGGATTTAACACCAACATAAACACTACCATGTGATTCACATAATTTGTTCCACCCCACCCTTACTGTAGAACGGTTCGTAGGAGTCTTCAACCGCATGCGTGGTTGATGTGATTGTTGTCCACTTTCACTATAAAAATGGTCTTCATAATTTCCAACATTTTCATCCTTAGTATCCGCTGAACGAATAACAGGATCTGAGTCTTTGGTTTCTTTTAGTCTTCCTCTCATGAACCACAACTTCTAAATTCACTACGGCTCATCGAAATTAAGCTATTTCACATTCTTGGTTTTCAATAAGAACCTTAACTTCATCCTTCTTTGTCGCTTAACCTAGTCTACCATGTTGTCTATTACTTCTGTCAACTTGATGACCAAGTAATTCATACGCTTCTCTCATTACTGCATGAACTTTGACACACAGAGATCAGGAACTATATGTCAAATAGGTAAAACAAACACTAAGCCAAAATTGTCAATAGACAACACTTTTTTTGTTCATAGACAACACTTTTTAGGCGCTCTCTATTGGAGCAATGTCTATTAATAGAGAGCGCTTGCAGAAAAGTGCTCTCTAATGATTTTCAATAAACAACGCTTTGCCAAATAAGTGCTCTTTATCTGCACGTTAATAAACAACGCTTCGCCAAATAAGTGCTCTCTATCTGATCGTCAATAGACAACACTTCCCCAAATAAGTGCTCTCTATCTGCACGTCAATAGACATCACTTTCATTATCAAACGCTCTTTATTGGATGCGTTTTTTTATAATTTATTTAGTTTTCATTCATTTAAACAAATGTGTTTTATAATATCCAACGCTTTGAACAAAAAATGCTCTCTCTTAGGTTGATGTTTTCTTTTATAATTTATTTTATTTTTCATTCATTCCTTCTTATTTTAGTGTTATATCTGCATAAAACTTATATGAAAGTTATTAAAATCAATCAAAAGTATAACAAAATGTAATTCATAATAATATGCATGTATTGCAAGTTGTCCTTTAAAGATAGTAAAAAAACTACTATAATACACTTATACAAAAAAAAAATTACAGCGTAGTAGCCAGTATCAAATCATATCTAACCCAAAATGACCCAAGTAAGCAACCAATATGAAGCCTCAAGAGTAACAAAATATAATACAAGCTTGAAGTAACACACTAATTCCATGGCATATATGAATCTAAAATAGTCTTAGAATATTCCCCAGCCAATTGATCATGCAATAAAAATAAATTATACTTGTCACCAACTAGATACAACATTAAAATGAAATGTAGAGATTCAAATTAGCATGAGCAATGACATAGTTTTATAAAGATACAAGCATAACATTCATTTTGTAGGAGTTAGACAGTGTTCTTGTGCTCTTTCATCATTTAGAACTTGCTTAGATAGTGAATTCTTTGTACAGATAGCTCAAACATTCATTTTGACTCATTATATTGTACTAATATGACTACTTCATGTTTCTAGTGCAATGGTAAAACTAAGAACCCATAATTGCACTTATAACTATCTAAAATGTTAATAGTATGCTAAAAGGATAAAAAATGAACACCAAGCTACTTTTAAAGTTAAATTCTACAGCTTTAATTGTCTAGAATAAGGTTCAACTTTGACAGCTAGTTTATATTCTCGTTTTAGCAAGCTAAACTTTGGTGCACATGCTAGATTTTGGTTCCTTTACAGTTTGTAGTAGTTAACCTCAAGTTTAGTTTTGTTTTACTTCTTTAAAGTTGTAGTAATTAGTTTAAACAAATTTTTATTTACTGTTCTTAGAGTAGCATAAAATCTTGTCCTATTTCACTCTTTTTAGTGCATTTTCTTGGTTTTCATAGGCATATTTTAGTTCCTTTGATGATTTTAGTAATTAGCATAGTTTGCAAAGGTGTTTTAGCATCTAAAACAGGGGTTCATAGTTGCATTATAGTTTCCTATTCTAAAGTACTGCAGTCTTTATAATTAGACAAGTTTTAGCGCATTTTCTAGGTACTTATTGGTGACTTTTTAAGTTTTAGTAGAGATGTAGCTTTTGAGTTGATTCTTAGATTTATTTATTTATTTAAAATGTGTTTAAACCATTGTAGGATGCTTTTAATTTAGTTTAGTATGCTTTTGTTAGGTTTGTAGGATGAATTTTGCAATTCTTGCTATTTGCAGGAGTTAGACAGGTTTCTAGTGCTCTTGCATCATTTAGAACTTGCTTAGATAGTGAATTCCCTGTATAGGTTGCTCAATCATTCATTTTGACTCATTATAGTGTACTAATATGACTACTTCATGTTCCTAATGAAATGGTAAAACTAAGAACCCATAATTGCACTTATAACTACCTATAATGTTAATAGTATGCTACACGGATAAAAAATGAACACAAATATACTTTTAAAGTTAAATTCTGCAGCTTTAGTTGTCCATAATAAGGTTCAACTTTGACAACTAGTTTATAGTCTAATTTAAGCAAGCTAAACTTTGGTGCATATGCTAGATTTTAGTTCCTTTACAGTTTGTAGTAGTTAACTTCAAGTTTAGTTTTATTTTACTTTTTTAAAGTTGTATAATTAGTCTAAACAGATTTTGATTTTCTATTAGTAGCATAGAATCTAGTCCTATTTTACTCATTTTAATGCATTTTCTTGGTTTTCAGAGGCATATTTTGATTCCTTTGATGTTTGTAGTTGTTAGCATTGTTTTCAAAGGTCTTTTATCATTTAGAATAGGAGTACCTAGTTGCATTACAGTTTCCTATTCTAGAGTAGTGCAGTCTTCACAATAAGAGTAGTTTTAACATATTTTCTAAGTACTTAATGGTGACCTTTTGAGTTTTTGTAGAGATGTAGCTGTTGAGTTGATTCTTAGCTTTATTTAGTTATTTAAAATGTGTTTAAACCGCTGTTGCATTGCATTTTTAGATATTGGTTTAGTAGAGTTTTTGCCTTTAATTTAATTTAGTATGCTTTTGTTAGGTTTGTAGGATGAATTTTGCAATTCTTGCTATTTGTAGGAGTTAGATAGGTTTCTCGTGCTCTTGCATCATTTAGAACTTGCTTAGATGGTGAATTCTCTGTATATGTTGCTCAAACATTCATTTTGACTCATTATAGTGTACTAATATGACTACTTCACGTTTCTAGTGAAATGGTAAAACTAAGAACCCATAATTGCACTTATAACTACCTATAATGTTAATAGTATGCTATACGGATAAAAAATGAACACATCCATAATAAGGTTCAACTTTGACAGCTAGTTTATAGTCTAGTTTAAGCAAGCTAAACTTTGGTGCACATGATAGATTTTGGTTCCTTTACAGTTTGTAGTAGTTAACTTCAAGTTTAGTTTTATTTTACTTTTTTAAAGTTGTATAATTAGTTTAAACATATTTTGATTTTCTATTCTCAGAGTAGCATAGAATCTAGTCCTATTTTACTCTTTTTAATGCATTTTCTTGGTGTTTAGAGGCATATTTCGATTACTTTGATGTTTGTAGTTGTTAGCATTGTTTTCAAAGGTCTTTTATCATTAAAAATAGGAGTACCTAGTTGCATTATAGTTTCCTATTCTAGAGTAGTGCAGTCTTCACAATTAGAGTAGTTTTAGCACATTTTCTAAGTACTTAATGGTGACTTTTTGAGTTGTAGTAGAGATGTAGCTTTTGAGTTGATTCTTAGCTTTATTTAGTTATTTCAAATGTGTTTAAACAACTGTTGCATTACATTTTCAGATATTGGTTTACTATAGTTTTTGCCTTTAGCTTAGTTTAGTATGCTTTTTTAGGTTTGTAGGATGAATTTTGCAATTCTTGCTATTTAGAGGAGTTAGATAGGTTTCTAGTGCTCTTTCATCATTTAGAACTTGCATAGATAGTGAATTCTCTGTATAGATAGCTCAAACATGCATTTTGATTCATTATAGTGTACTAATATGACTACTTCACGTTTCTAGTGAAATGGTAAAACTAAGAACCCATAATTGCACTTATAACTACCTATATTGTTAATAGTATGCTACACGGATAAAAAATGAACACAAATCTACTTTTAAAGTTAAATTCTGTAGCTTTAATTGTCCATAATAAGGTTCAACTTTGACAGCTAGTTTATATTCTGGTTTTAGCAAGCTAAACTTTGGTGCACATGCTAGATTTTGGTTCCTTTAAACAACTATTGCATTGCATTTTCAGATATTGGTTTAGTAGAGTTTTTGCCTTTAGCTTAGTTTAGTATGCTTTTGTTCTATTTCATAGTTGGAGTTATAGGCTTGTCACCTGACTAGTTTGTTATGAATCTTCTTATTATATATTTCATGGCTAGTTCACAAATAAACATCAAGCTGCATGTGCTCGTTACTGTTGGAAGCTACCATTACAAAAATTTATGCCAAAAAGATGAAAAGTAGATATAAAAAAAGGCACTTGTCAAAGAAATGCTATGAAAATTTGTCAAGTACCCCTTCATTGTTGTTGGAAACTATCAGGAGAAGATATAGTGCCACATGCAGTAAAAAATTTGCAAAAGAAAAGGAGAACTGGAAAAGGAAAAGTTTTTGAGTTATAATGCTATTCTTGGAGAAGAACTTCCTAGTTGGCAAAGTCATTTCCTTGTCTCTTGGTGTCAGGTCAGCAGAAAAAAGAGACTATAACTATAAGTTGTATACTCAACATCTATTCAAATTCTATTTGGTTAAAGAAGGCTATAAACTGCTAATTACTACAAATAATAAGAACTGAAAAAATTCACCTATAAGAACCTATACATGCATCCTAAAGTGGGCGAAAAACAAAAGTGAACCAATCCTAAGACAAAAATCAAATGTAAGTTATTTTGGTGATAGATAATGTTTTAAATAGACTTTTGCCTTGATGCAGTTTTCTAATCCAATTTTTCTATTTTTAGTGCTCTACTTTTAGTACTACAACCATATTTTTATTTATTAGCAATTTTTAATAGTTAGTTTAGTTTCAGGAAATCCTTTACCATTTAAAACTTGTTTAGATATTACATTATAGATTTTATTTTCTGTTAACTGCAGTTTTGGGTTTAAGTTTAGTCTATAATGCATCTTTAGGTTAGCATAGTTAAATTCTGCAGCTTTAGTTTTCATAACTAGTTAGCTATAGTTCTAGATGAGTTAAGTGAATTTGAGTTGTTTTAATAAGTTTAGAGCTACTTAGGGTAGAAAATTAGATTTTAGGTTGTTTTGTTTTACTGCAGTTTCTGGTTTGAGTCTAGTCTAGAATGCATCTTTGGTTAGCATAGTTAAATTTTGCAGCTTTAGTGTATGAGGCTAACTATAGCTAACTAGTTATTAGTACTAAAAGGAGTAATTAAAATCCCTCCCTCCCTCTAACATGTCCACAAAAAATAATTCACGTGAACAACCATGAAAACCTATAAACCACACAATAATGTCGACCTTTAGATTCTTCATAAATTCCAATTGACCCACTACTTGTGCACCTCTTGAATTAAATTTCGAATGGAAAAATTCACAAAAATGTTCACCCTAAATCCTATAAAACTCAATAATCTCAAAAGCGACACTTCTTTTCACCCTTTCCACTTACAAAAACCTACTCAATAAAAACTTTCTCAACAACAGAAATCACATTACATGGTGACGAAACGTTACCTGGCGCTTTCAACGGTTCTTGTAGTTGACCTTTGTGTTGGAGCTTTCAGCTTTTAATCTTTGCAACGCAAACGCACACAGGTGTTGATGAAACGCAAATGCACACGAAATGCAGAGGGCACTGCACATAAGTGTTGATGAAACGCAAATGTGCAAGACTATTGACGCTTCATAGACGAAAAGCACGACTGCGACAGAAACGAATGAACAATGATGAAAATGAATGGGCACGGAAGAAATACAATGGCGCTGATGAAGAAGGGAATGCGAGGGCACCGCACATAAGTGTTGACAAAAACGAAGAAGGAAAGTAAGAGTGCGGCACAAACGAGCGTCGATGCAAATAGAATAGGCACTAATGAATAAGGTATTGCGAGGGCGCTGTGAATCACTATTGAAGGAACGAAGACGGAAAAAAAAAGAGTGGTGCTGAAACAAATGTTGATGCAGAAAGAATGGACACAACAATAGAGTAGGTACTGGCAAAGAAAGGAATGTGAGGGCGCCAATTTTCTTTTAATTAATAAAGGATCAAAACAATAGATAACGCTTGTTCAATTACATGCTCTCTGTTTGTATCTCAATACATGGCACTTATTTCTACGAGCGCTCTCTTTTGATCTACTAAAATTAAAAAATAAATAAATAAAATATAGACGACGCTTATATAGAAAAACACTTTCTATGTAAAACAATTAGATAACACTTATTTTATGAAGCACTATCTTTTGGTTATGTGTTTCTATAGAAAGCGCTTAATTAAAAAAGCGCTATCTATTGATAATTTCGGCGTAGTGAAAAAAGCTCATTTCAAAAGTACAACATTAACACATCACTCTAACTAAATGAACCTTATACAACTTACCACATTCTTTTCCAAACTACTCTTTAAAGCACTATCACCCACTTTAATATTCATCCTACGCAACAACCTTGGAAATTTATTTCCCACACATACACCCTTTCTCTTAACAAATAGAAAGTGATAAAAAGCCTAAAGTTGAAATGAAACAAATAAAGCATATGTAAATGAAACAAAATCATTAATAAAATGCTTTTATAATGTTCATGTAACTAACTATGAATAAATAAACACAACCCACAACATGGAAGTGTTTTCTATGTTTATGCTTCTTCAAAACCAATGAGGCATTGTACAAACTCCCAACCAAGTACTGTTCCATTTCTGTTAGGCAAAAGAAAATCTGATATGCCTATTAAAATGTAAAACTTGCAAAAATCATCTACACCAACACATTCAGACTGCTTCAAAAGATAATTATATATAATGGCAACAATAACCTTTTTATTACTAAAATTGTTCCTACATACACTTTCAATATTTCCTTGATCCAAAGCCATTCCATCTCTTACAATCATCGATCTTAATCCTAAACATACATCTAATAACTTAAATGGAACAACTTCAGAGTTAAGTAAAAAACCATCTCTTCTTTCTACCCATATATTACATAAAACACTAAGAACATTTCAACTTATCTTAACAGACTCATTCAACAAAGTGAACCACCAAGACGGTGCTCCTTCAATACATAGCTTTTTCTCTATACTTAACTTCTTATTCAATAAACATAAATATTTTGTCCTACAAGAATAAACAAAATCTGCAAAACAACAACAATATACAACGATAATTTACACCAATTTTTTTCAAATCACTATGAATACATGTTGTATCACTGAATTCTCCCACTACACTACCTTTACTCCTGTCATTATCATGACTAAGCTTAGTATGTTGACTTCGGTCACTATCTTCACTCATGTTCAGTAAACTGAAATAAGGAACACATTACTGAATGATTTCACAACAATCAAAACTTCGAACAAAACCACTAAATTTAATCACAGAATACAACATAGCCTGAAACATCATCAACTAATGAACACATCATAAAAAAAACTCAAATACAATAGTCAAAATCATAAAATTAAAGAAAAAAAAAGTGCAGGAGGCTTAAATGAATGACACAACATCCAAACCACTAATTCCTACCCAAAATTGAAAAAGTGACAACCAACAACAACAAAAACTTCAACTATACTTGAATAAGTGCACATGGACCGACAACGAACCACGCAAAACCAACAGACCAAATTTTGTATTCTTCAACTTTCGGGTTAATGTTCTACATCCAAAACAAACATTACAATGCTTTTACTAGTTTTAAACTTTCATAAGACAGGCATCGCAATCATAAAAAAAAACACCCACAAGGGTTTTCGACCAACCAAAGTCTTCATCTTTCCACCAACCACGAAGGGCTTTCGAGTGACCACGAAGGGTTTTCGACCAAGCACGAACGGTTTCTGACCACCACAACCTGTGAATCTTGTCCCACACAACGTAGCCTTCACCTAAGACAATTGATTCAGAGACCACAATGGAAGAAACCACACCGTTTCCACTTCAATACTTCCATTGAAAAGGAACCGCCGAGTTGTTGCTCTTCTTTTCTTTCGTACCCGATCTAGTTCCTATTCTTCGATCGCTCCTAAGTTTCGATTTTTTGTCGAAGATTTTTGCGGTTTTATTTTCCACTATAAAGTGATGGTTTCACGTGCACACTAGGCCCCACACCTTTACCAACTCTAACACTCCATCACCGCGCCACATCACCTTCATTTTATTAATTCAAAACAAAATTAATAAATTCCACATAGGAGTTACATGTGAGCGAGTCAAAAATATTAAAGATTAAAGCTGGAATAGCTCAGATGGTTAGAGCGTGTGGCTGTTAACCACAAGGTCAGAGGTTCAAGCCCTCCTTCTAGCGTTTTCCTTTTTATTTTTATTTTTGTGTTTAGTAGTATTCTCTTTATATATTGTTATAGATAATGACTATTTTAGTATCCAATACAATAACTTTTATTTTTGTAAATTGGTCACTATAATTACTAATTATTATTGATCATTAAAATTGGTCACTGTTTAGAAGTATAGAAGTATTCTTGTAGTGCCATGAGGCACAAACACATGACATAAATGTAAATGTAGATACAATTCAATGTAGTTTTAATTAAACTCATTATAATATATTTTCTTTTTTGCTATCTCTAAATTATAAATTAAATAATATGAAAATAAATAGTAATAACGAGACATAATCAATAACATTATTTATTGGTAACATCTCTTTCTAACGTAACAATATAAGAGTAAACCACTTGGATTAACTAAAGAATTTGTGTGTAGTAAAATGTTGAAACTGATGTTAGATGTTGAAGAAATGATTAGACGTTGAAACATAAAAGTACATTTTTCTCCATCTTCTACTCGAGTTCACAGTTCAAAAAGTTATATTGTTGGTAACTATATCAATTATACATAGCTCATATTCTCTTGTCTAATTTTGAATATATATTATCATTCTATATACAAGATTTATGTCTTTATTGTAATGATTGATATTTTTTTTCCTTTCTAATACTTAAGAGAAGTGGTTATAATGTTGTGATAATCAAATATAAGTTATTGAACAACAAGGGTAAGACATTTTGGAAGTTGAAAAGTTCTACTATTGAATTTCTATTACAATATAATCCTTAAAATCTATTCATCCTAATTTTCTAATGCATCTAAATGAGGTTTCTTTATTGTCATGAGACGAGGTTAAGAAATATATTTCCTCAAGATGAATTTGGGGAAGTGATGATAAAATTTTCATTTTCTATAGTATCTATCAGTGATTTATTTTTTCTATTTTAAAGTAATAAGCTGAAATCATATTAGAAAAAAAAATCAAAGTCAAATTTGAACAAAACATGATTCAATTTCATATTAAAGTGTTAGCCTTGATCCTAAACGTTTCTTGAAAGAAGTGACTTATCCCTTACAAATTTTGTTTGGAGTTTTGCAGGTGAATCTTTTTGTTGTAAGGTCTTCATTCTTATCAACTAAGAATGAAACTAATTCATGGTTAAAACATTTAGAGGATTTGATTATGCAATCATCACTTACTAAATGATTTTCCTAGACTAATTTCAAGAAGCTACAAATTCAAAGTAAGCTCTAACTTATAATATCCCATATTACCTTTTTGAAGTCAATACAAAGAAAAATCAATTAGTATATGATAAGATTGCATAATTAAATATTCCAAATGTTTCAACCATTGATTAGTTTCATTCATAATAGGTAAGGATTAAGACCTACACCAAAGTCATCCCTTGAAAACTTTTATTCAAGTATTCCATAAAAAAAATTAATCACCCACAAATGATTTTGATGTAGGTCTTCATCCTTATCAACTAAGAATGAAACTAATTCATGGTTGAAATATTTAAAGGATTTGATTATGCAACCACATCACCTACTAAATGATTTTCCTATATTTTTTTCAAGAAGGCATCACTAGATACTTATAATATCCACTATTACCTTCTTGAAGTCAATCCAAAAAAAAAAAAACATTTTGTACATGATGGGATTGCATAACTAAATCTTCCAAATATTTCAACCATTAATTAGTTCCATTCCTAATTGGTATGCAAACCTACACCAAAGTCATTCCATATGGAAACTTTTATTCAAGTATTCCATAAAAAAAAAAATAATCGCCCACAAATGATTTTGGTGTAGGTCTTCATCATCTTATCAACTAAGAATGAAACTAATTCATGGTTGAAACATTTAGAGGATTTGATTATGCTACAACATCACCTACCTACTAAATGATTTTTCTAGATTGGCTTCAAGAAGGCATCACTATAAATTCAAAGAAAGCTCTAACTTTTAATATCCACTATTACCTTTTTGAAGTCAATCCAAAATCAAATCATTTAGTATATGATGAGATTGCATAATAAAATCTTCCAAAAGTTTTTAACCATTAATTAGTTCTATTCCTAATAGGTAAGGATGAAAATCTACACCAAAGTCATCCTATATGGAAACTTTTACTCAAGTATTCCATAAAAAAATTAATCACCCACAAATTTCTCATAAAAACTTACAAACAAATAACTCACTCATTTCCCAAATCATTTATGATCAAGGTCAAGACTCTAATATGAAATATAATCACTAAGGTGTTTTGCTTATAACGTGTTTATGTACTAACGCTTCTAATATGCTTTCAACTTATTACTACAAACTTCTACAAGATATAAAACAAGGGAACTTGAACTAACAACCATAAGACCATCTTATAAAAATCTTATCTTAAATTGAAATTCAAAACAACAAGCATAATAAGACCATCTCATAAAAGCTTATCATAAATTGAAATTCAAAAACATTTTCTTTCCTATCATCATTAACTTGTCATAAATTTGCATAATTAACGGATACTATGGAATATAAAGAATTTATTATAATGTTCATTGACAAATGTAAAAAATAAAAAAAAATTAAAATTATATTGAAAAAATTCTAATGTCTTATTTGTTCTCATGACAATAAATAAACCTGATTTATGTTCAGTAAAAAAGTTAAATAAATAGAACTAACACATTCACTATTATAATTTTTTAATTTTGAAAATGTCTTAACATAGTGTTCAAAAACATAGATTTTCTTCTTAATATATAAAAAAATCAATCACTATATTCTGTATGATTTAATGTGTAAATTAACTTCTATATTATGTACTATATATCTAATGTATCAAAAATGAAAATCAATATTAAAAATTGAAATAGCGATAAAATGACATGTTAAACACTCCGGATAAAACTTTGACATGTTATCATGCAATTACATCATGTTATAATTCGTTTTTAAATATCATGCTCACACTTAGAAATACAATACACTATGATTTAACTATATAATATATAAGGTTCATTCACGCAAAACAACGATAAAAACTGCAAAATATTATAACTAACAAAAACTAAAACAAATATAATTTTCTTTTGTATTAAGAATATCTTTTATAAAAATTAAATTTATTTAATTTTTATCTTACTATATGTAACATTTTTATTTGTTAATACAGAATAATATTATTAAAATTACCTTCTGAATAAAATTTATTATATCTTAGCTCCTTTTCGTATATGAAATTTTCAACTCCTATATCCATTAATTTGTTGAAGACATAATATTACAAAAGTAGTAAAAGCCACATTGATTCTAATAAAAACAATAAGTTAATAAACTCAAAGAGAAAATTGAAAATATAAATTAAAATAATCAACAGAGCAGTAAAGATGAAACGTAAATAAAACAAAATTAGAAAAGAAAACAGTAAAAATTATAATTTTAAAATGATATTTCATGTTAAAAAATTATTGATTTATCAAATTCTACTCTCATTGATTTATTGAAATAACAAATGAGTCTTTTTATTAGTGAATTTGTTAAAATAAATAAATAAATCTTTAATTAAGAAGTGTTATAAGAGAATTTTTTTAATTGTAATTGTTTTTTTTTTTTGGTTAAAAAGAAAGAAACAAATTTAGGTGTGTTTAGATTTGTCTCCAAAATAATATTAGTACACCACTCTGAATCGTACAAATACAAAATAACATTTAATAAATTTACTTAATTAAGAAAATAGTAAATAAAATAATTATAAAACTAACACCAGTGCAGGAAGGGCCTTTGGCAGCGGTTGTTTTTAATATTCTGCACCGGTTCGGGAACCGAAGCATATTGGGGCGAGGCCAAAAGAGCATAGCTTTTGGCCTCGGTTAAGAATCGAAGCCATAGAGGCCCCTTCTGCCTCGGTTTTCACTGCACCCGAGGCCATAGACCCTGCCTTTTGCCTCGGTTTTAACTGCACCCGAGGCCATATGGGCTTTTTTTTTTCTTTTAAATTCGATACCCTTTTGGCCTCGGTTTTGGTTGCACCCGAGGCCATATGGGCTTTTTTTTTTTAAATTTGATACCCTTTT
>Ga0214542_1004648_pt1 | contig 26992 bp, 21 predicted proteins | sample CNSS1metaG_FD_160096 | JGI IMG/M metagenome (GOLD analysis project Ga0214542, IMG submission 160096) | Root nodule microbial communities from cowpea collected in UCLA plant growth center, Los Angeles, California, USA - CNSS1 | ecosystem: Host-associated > Plants > Roots > Nodule | place: USA...
TCGATGCGCGCACCCAAGCAGACGAAGCTCAAAGCCGTTTCGATTGCAACGCGGTCGGCAATTACAAGACCATGTGCTTGCTGCTCATGTAGTGCAATGGATTCCCGGCAGAGGCTTAGCCCAAGACCCGTGCGGACCATTGCAAGCATGGATGGCTCCTGATCGACGGAGGCGACGATGTTTTGGCGGACCCCTAGCTTTCCAAACACCTCGCTTAAAAGGCGATTGTGGACGGACGCGTGCGGTGTGCCGATCCACGGCAGGGCCGCAAGGGCAACCCAGTCCTGTCCACGTACAAAAGCCGCGAGCGATGGAGGCGCGACAACGCGGTAGGTCAGTCGGGCCAATTCGCGAACGTGAAAGAGGCTGTCGCTTCCGTCGGCAGTGGCGCTTGCCACTGGATCGAAGTCTCTGATATCGCCAAGGAAAAAACCGACATCCAGTTCGTTTCGCCGGAGCCCTTCCGGCACATCGCCGCTCATGCCATGGCGAAGCTCCGTTTCGATCCCAGGTCCGCTGTCGACGAGGGCCTTGAGAAATCCGCCAAGCCTGGTGAACTCGGGATCGATGATCGTGCCGATCCTGAGCTTGCCGCGCACCTGCGCGCCTAGATGTCGGGCCGTCTGCCCGAAATCTTGGAGAGCGACGAACACCTGTTCGGCCTTCGCGGCCAGCAACGCACCCTCATGGGTCAGTTCCAGTCCCTTGGACGTGCGCCGGAACAGGGTGACGCCTGTATCGGAGGCAAGACGTTTCAGGTGCTGGCTGAGGGCGGGCTGGGTGAGGTGCAGTTGCTCTGAAGCCCGCGTGACATTTCCTTCGCGCGCCACCGCAACAAACGCTCTCAGGGTCTTCAAGTCGATCGGGTTACGCATATTAGTCCCGCTTATAATGTTCTGTCGCACTTCTAATTGGATTTCTCTCGGATTCAAGTTTCATCTGAGAAGGGACGAGGGAGGCGTGTGAAATGAGCCTATTACCGATAGAGCTTTATAAGCCTGTGTCTCGATGTGCAGGAGCGTTGGCCCGATGAAACAGACGTCCGCCGTGCGCGACAACAATCTCGAGTTCGACTACATCATCGTCGGTGGAGGCTCCGCCGGCTGCCTGTTGGCAAACCGCCTCAGCCGCGATCCCGCTACGCGCGTGCTTTTGCTGGAAGCGGGCAGGAAGGATGATTATCCCTGGATCCATATCCCTGTCGGCTACCTCTATTGCATCGGCAATCCGCGCACCGATTGGCTATTCAAGACCGAGCCGGACGCCGGGCTGAATGGCCGGTCGCTACGCTATCCCCGCGGCAAGACGCTCGGCGGCTGCTCCTCTATCAATGGCATGATCTACATGCGCGGGCAGGCCCGCGACTTTGAGGGCTGGGCCGCGGCGACGGGAGATGATGCCTGGTCGTGGGAAAATTCACTGCCCGACTTCAAAGCTCATGAGGATCACTATCGGCTGGACGGCGGCGCGGATCCTCGGACGGGCGGCAACAGTCGATTCTCCGACATGCACGGGCATGGTGGTGAATGGCGGGTCGAGAAGCAAAGATTGAAATGGGACATCCTGGAGTCCTTTGCAGAGGCGGCCGTTCAGGCCGGCATCCCGCGTTCGGACGATTTCAACAGCGGTGACAATGAAGGCGTCGGCTATTTCGAAGTGAACCAGAGATCCGGCTGGCGCTGGAATACGTCGAAAGCCTTCCTCCGCCCTGCCAAAGCTCGGTCGAACCTCAGCATCTGGACGCAGTCGCATGTCGAGAAGCTGATGTTGGAGACGGAAGCTTCAGGGCTCACGCGCTGCGCCGGCGTCGTTCTGAGTCGTCGGAAGCACAGGGTGGAGGTACGCGCCAAGCAGGAGGTCATCCTTTCCGCCGGCGCGATCGGCTCTCCGCATATCCTGCAATTGTCGGGCATTGGGCCGGCACATCTGCTGAAGCGCCACGGCATAGAGGTGGTGCATGATCTACCTGGTGTGGGAGAAAACCTGCAGGATCACTTGCAGATTCGCGCCGTCTACAAGGTTGGCAACGCGAAAACACTGAACACGCTTGCCAACAGCCTGATGGGTAAGGCGATGATAGGGCTTGAATATGCATTACGGCGCAGCGGCCCGATGAGCATGGCGCCCTCCCAACTTGGCGCCTTCACCCGGTCGGATGCAGCGCAGGCCCACCCGAATCTGGAATTTCATGTCCAGCCGCTCAGCCTCGATGCCTTCGGCGAGCCGCTGCACCGCATTCCCGCCTTTACCGCGAGTGTCTGTAACCTCAATCCGACGAGTGTCGGAACCGTTCGGCTGCGCTCCGGCAAGGCCAGCGACGCACCGGCGATCGCGCCGAACTATCTCAGCACGGAAGACGACCGGCGGATTGCTGCCGACAGCATCCGCCAGATCCGCAGGATCGTGACGCAGCCGGCTCTTGCGAAATATCGGCCGGAGGAGTGGAAGCCTGGCCCCCAGTTCCAGAGCGACGAAGAACTCGCCAAACTCGCCGGGGACATCGCCAATACGATTTTCCATCCTGTCGGGACGACGAAGATGGGACGCGATGACGATCCGACGGCGGTGGTCGACAGTCGCCTGCGGGTGCGAGGAATCGCCGGCCTTCGCGTCGTCGACGCGGGCATCATGCCAAAAATCACCAGCGGCAACACGAATGCGCCGACACTGATGATTGCGGAAAAGGCGGCACGCTGGATCGTTGAAGAAGCCCGGCAGCGCGCATGAAATACTTTGGGAGGACACCTCAATGACATCGATCTCGCGTTCGGCGCTTCCGCTTTCCGGCGTTCGGGTGGTCGACTTCGGCCAATATATCGCCGGGCCAGCGGTGGCCATGATCCTCGGCGATCTCGGCGCAAGCGTCGTGCATATCGATCCACCCGGAGGTCCCATGTGGGACAATCCCGCCAACGCGATCCTCAATCGCAACAAGCTGATCGTCACCATCGATCTGAAGACCGCGGATGGGCTTGAAGAGGCGAGGGCGCTCATTGCCGGGACCGATATTGTCATCGAGAATTTCCGCCCCGGCGTCATGGCCCGGCTTGGCCTCGATTTTGAAGCGTTGCGCACGGCGCGCCCGGAGCTGATTACCCTGTCGGTCCCCGGTTTTGCCTCCAACGACCAGTTGCGCCGCGATTGGCGGGCTTTCGAAACGGTGATTGCGGCGTCCTCCGGTGTCTTCACTGATATGGGGCTGAACCGGGTGTTGATGGGCATCAACCCGTCCTTCTCGCCGCTGCCGTTGGCCTCCGCCTATGGCACAATGCTGGCGGCCTCCGCGACGGTGCTCGCGCTCCAGGCACGGGAACGCACCGGCCACGGCGACCATATCGAGGTGCCGCTGGCAAGCGCGGTGATGGAGGGGCTCTCCTATAACTCGATCAAGATCGACGACTATCCGCTGCGCTACAAGACCCAACGCGAGCGAGAGATCGAGCGGCGGCAGCACGAAGGCCTGCCCATGGACATGTCCTACGAGGACCTCCAGGAGTTTCTGGATCCCTTCTATCGCAGCTACATGTGCAGCGATGGGCGAATGTTCTACGTCGTCTGCCCCAGCCACAGGAATCATGCAAAGCGCTGCCTGCAGGCGCTGGGCCTCTACGATGAGCTCGCCGCCGAGGGCCTTCGCGAAGAGGAAGACACTTACCTGCCGGTTTCGCAGTGGTCTTCGGATGTCTCACTTGGCGTTTATCCACTGCCGAAACACTGGGCCGACAAGATCGCGGCTCGGATGAAAGAGGTTTTCCTGACGAAGACGGCGGCAGAGTGGGAACGCATCTTTGGGGAAGGTCTGTTTCCGGGCGCGCCGCAGCGCTGGCTGAAGGAGTGGATGAGTGATGATCATGCCACAGCCGCAGGCCTGATGATCGAGGTCGACGATCCAGTTTACGGACGCATGACGCAGCCGGGGCCTATGGCTTGGCTCCAGGAAAGCGCCGAAGCCATGCTTACGCCGCAACCGCGACGGTGGGGATCTGTCGATGAAGCGCTGGAACTGCTGTCCCGGACGGGCTCGTGGCAGGTGCCTGCCGCGACGGCGAGCAACTCCGGAGGCTGGCTGGATGGCGTAAAGGTGCTCGACCTCTGCAACGTCATAGCCGGTCCCCATTCGGTCGCCTATCTCGCCCGCTTCGGGGCGGACGTCATCAAGATCGACCCTGCCAAGCCGCTTTACGACTGCTGGAACACCGTGATTTTCGGCATGTCGCATCTGCGCGGCAAGCAGTCAGTTCTCTTGAATATCGGCTCGCCCGACGGCCGAGTGGTCTTCGAACAATTGGTAAAATCCGCTGATGTCGTGGTCTGGAATGCCACCGATCGGCAGGTGAAGTGGATGGGCCTCGACGCCGAGAGCCTGAAGGCGCTCAATCCGAATGCGATCTTCTGCCAACTCGACTGCTTCGGCGGCGTGAGGAAGGGGCCGCGCACCGACTATCTCGGCTATGACGATCTGGTCCAGTCGGCAACGGGCATCATGCTGCGTTTTGGCGGATCGATGCAGACGCCGGAAGAGCATGCGCATGTTGGCACGATCGATGTCATGTGCGGCTTTGGAGCCGCTCTGGGTGTGGCGACGGCCCTCTATCAGAAATCGAAGACGGGTATCGTCGGCCGGCCACGGACTTCCCTTTCGGCGCTGACCGGACTTGCGCAGATTCCGTTCTGCTATGAATACGAGGGGCGCGGGCCCTTCGACGAGCCGTCCGGCCGCGACGTCAAAGGGTATGACGCCCTGTCACGGCTCTACGAGACAGGATCTGGTGACTATCTTCTCCTATGCGCAACCGAGGCGGATCTGCCGCGGCTTGTAACCGTTGAAGGGCTGGAGAGGCTCGCTTCGGTCGCGGTGCCAGACCGCGAAGGCTGGCTTGCCCGCGCCTTCATGTCCGCACCGGCTGAAACCTGGCAGCACCGATTGTTACAGGCCGATGTCGGCGTGTCGCTCTGCGAGAACATCGAGACGATTAGGGCCAGGAGTGCGAGGGTTTCGGACGGAACTCCGGGTACCGACCGTGGCAGCTATTCCTTTTCGATCTTCCCCGACCATCCGAGCGGTCACACGGTTACCCAGCTTGATCCCTTCGCGATCCGGCCGGCGGTCGGCAAGGTAATCGCAGTGACACCGGCGGAAAAATACGGCGCCTCGACGCGCTCGGTCCTCAAAGCCCTGAATTACACCGATGCTGAGATCGATCGGATGATCGCTTCGGGAACGGCAAGCGAAACATGGAGCGCGGAGTATCTGCCGAGCTGACGGACAACGGTGGTGCCGGTTCGTGGAGGAGCCGGAGCCGCCCGACAGTCCCTCGATGTTTGGCGATGGCGTCACAGGGACGAAGAATGGACATCGTATTGGGAGGAAACACGATGAAGAAACTGCTTGCTTCTACCTGCCTCCTTGCCGGCTTCCTGGCCGGCGGGCCCACTTTTCCTTGAAGGCTGTCGTACCGAAACCGCATGCCGCGTAAGCGCAGACGTTGTGCATCGACAAGGCAAAAGCAAACGCGCCGTCACCTTTTGCCGAATTTTTAATAGAGCTGGATGCCATCTCCGAGCGAAACTTGACCACCAAACTCATCTGGGCAGTACAGGCCCGTTAGTCCAAGCAAGACTGCCTTGTCGGAGGCGTCGCCGGGCCAGCGACGGAGGCATCGACCAATGTGAAGCCAATGTTCGCCTTCATCCGATAGGACCAAACGCAGTTCGTCATCATGCCGATCCGCCTGCCGTCTACAAAGACGCCCTCCCGGCGAACACGGGGAAGGCTTGTCGCCTTCACGCACGGTGCCGAGTTGATGGCGCGGATTCGTCTCTCCATCTCACTTCTCGAAGAGCTATCGCGAGGTTTTCGGTTGCATACCGACCGCAGCTCGACGAACCCCATCGCGTTTGCCTTGGTTTAACTCCCCGTTGGCAGATGTCGTAATGCCGCGTTGGCGATTCCAGTTTTGACTACGCGCTGCAGCTCACACGACCCCTGGGAGAAAATCTCCCTAGCTCCAGCTTCGCCAGCCATTTCGGAAAATATCCTCGTTTGATGCGTCCTACGCCGAGGCCGTCTCGGCAGGTGTCGTCAATACTCAGCCGGAGCCGGAGAACGTCTCGAAGCATTCGCAAAAGGTTCGGCCTCTCGGCGGAACGTTTCTGCGTCGGCCAAGAGGATATTGTCCATTATTTAGGCACCCTCGCCCTGCGCGGTGGCTAGAGCGACACCGTGTTTCTTGCTCGATTATCCTACAGCTTAGCATTAAAGACGTGGAGAATTTTTATGGTTGAACCAGCTCTCTCGCAACTGGAGACCGATGCTCTCCGTAACGAGCGGTTTCATCTGATTCAGGCCGCCCCGGTAGCCGGAAGTATCGGTGCTGAAGCTCGCGAGCTCATCACGTCTTCCGAAGATGTCTTCGTCTTTGACCAGAGCGGCAGAAAACTGATCGATGGACCGGCAGGTATGTGGTGCATCAATGTCGGGCATCGCAACCAGGCCCTGGCCGATACATTGCACGACCAGGCGATGTCCCTGACCTACTCGACACCATGGTATACAAGTAATGCGCCCGCGGAGAAGCTTGCGCAGATGCTTGCGGAGCGGGCGCCGGGCGATCTCAACCATGTGTTTCTTACAACAGGCGGTTCGTCCGCGGTCGAAACAGCCATACGACTCGTGCAGTTCTACAACAACGTACGCGGACAGCCGCAGAAGAAATTGTTGGTCTCCCGCCAAGGAAGCTACCATGGCTCGACCTACCTGACCGCCTCGCTGAACGGCCGCCCACGGGATCACGACTGGATGGATGGCGCAAGCGAGCTCGTGAGAAAGTTGACTTGCCCCAATCCCTTCCACCGACCGGCCAACCTGTCAGTGGAGGCCTTTGAAGATTTGCTCGTCGATGAGTTTCGCTCGCTCATTGCGCATGAGGGTGCTGGCCGAATCGCCGCTTTTGTTGCCGAACCGATCCAGGCAAGCGGTGGAGTCTTGATGTCGCCGCCGAACTACCTCAAGCGCATGCGCGCACTCTGCGCAGCGAATGACATTCTCTTCATCGCGGACGAGGTTGTCACCGCTTTCGGACGGCTCGGCCATGTTTTCGCATCGGAGGATGTGTTCGGGATCCAGCCAGATATGATAACCTTCGCAAAGGGTGTCACCTCAGGATATTTTCCCCTCGGTGGCGTCATGGTGTCGGATCGTTTGTTCGCAGAACTTCGCCGCTCAAACCACCCCAACGCCAATTTCGTGCATGGTCTGACCTATTCCAGCCACCCTATCGGCAGCGCGGTGGCAATCCGCAATATCGAGTTGCTGGAAGACGGCCTCCTCGAGCACGCGCGTGAAATCGGTCCTTATTTTCAGGAGCAGTTGCGAACGCTGGAGGAACTCCCGCTCGTCGGGGAGGTTCGCGGTGCCGGCCTTATGGCGGGGATTGAATGTGTTGCCGACGCCAAAGCCGAGAATCCTCTCGATCTCGATCTGACTGTCGGTAAGCGGATCGACTTTCATTGCCAGGAGAATGGGCTGCTTGTCAGACCCCTCATCAACATGTGCGTCATGTCGCCGCCGCTTACCATCAGCCGCTCGCAAGTCGACATGATGACCGATGCTCTTCGCAAGGGGATTGAAGCAACGGCGCAGGACCTGATCCGCGAGGGACTTTGGCGGCCGGCATGACCGGTTGCCTGCCTTCCTTTTGGGCAGAGGGGATGGCTAGACGAGAGGCAAGCAGCTTGCACAATTTTGAAGCTGAGACTGAGCATTCTTGGGAAGTCTTCAGGTTTCGAAACGTTGGAATACTGGATCATCGAGCCAGAAGACAAGCGAGGGGAAAAATGAGATTCACCATCACGTCCACCGCATTAATTCTTGGCCTTAGCGCCACCGTCGCCCTGGCTGAAGGCAATCTCAACATCTACAACTGGGGCGAATACACCAGCCCCGAACTGATTGAAAAATTCTCAAAAACATACAACGTCCATGTGACGTTGACGGATTTCGATTCCAACGACACGGCACTTGCAAAAGTGCGCCAAGGCGCCTCCGGATTTGATGTCGTGGTTCCGTCGCAAAGCTTCATCCCCACCTATATTCAAGAAGGGCTGCTTGCCGAAACAAATCCAGGGCAGATGGAAAATGCCAAGAACCTTGAAGAGAGGTGGCGGGATCCCGCTTTCGACCCAGGCCGAAAATATTCCGTGCCATGGCTTTGGTACACAAGCGGCATAAGCGTCAATACCTCGGTCTTCAAAGGCGACATAAATACCTGGAAGGTGATTCTGGATCCGCCGGACGAACTGAAGGGAAAGATCAATATCGTTCCCGAGATGAACGATATCATGTTCGCCGCGATCAAGTTCGAAGGTGGAACATGGTGCACAAGCGACAAGGCTTTGCTTACCAAGGTCCGTGACCGCCTCGTCGAAGCCAAGAAGAGCTGGCTGTCAATCGACTATGCCGGCATACAGAGAATGGCCACCGGAGATGTCTCGGCCTCCCTCGACTGGAGTGGTTCCGCGTTGAAGCGGCGTACTGAAAACCACAGCATCGCCTATGGCCTTCCTAGAGAAGGCTTCACCTACGGCTCTGACAATGTGGTGGTCCTGAAGGATGCTCCAAATCTGGAGAACGCCAAGCTTTTTCAAAACTTCATCATGGCGCCCGAAAACGCAGCATTGAATTCGGTCTATGCCAAATATGGCGCGGCCATCATCGGCGCCGAGAAATACTACTCGGACGATATGAAGGGTGCGCCGGAACTCGTCATTCCCGACGACATGAAATCAAAGGGCGAGCTTCTGACGCTTTGCGATCCGAAGATCACGCAGCTCTACAGCCGTATCTGGCAGGACGTCCAGAAGTAGGTGCCGCGAGCATGGCGGCCCGCTAGCGATATCTTTCGCTCGGTTCGACGTCATCGCATTTGTTCATCCGCTACAGCGGCCCTCGCTACGCGATTTATGTTGAGGACAATATGACAGGTGAGATTACACCGGGCGTAGCTATTCGACTGAACAAGGTAACCAAGACCTACGGTTCTGGGAATGGCATCGTCGCAGCGGTCAAGAGCACCACGCTTGACATCTTCAAGAATGAGTTTTTCACGTTGCTCGGGCCATCGGGTTGCGGAAAAACCACTCTGTTGCGGCTGATAGGCGGCTTCGAATATCCGACAGCCGGCACCATCCTTCTCGATGGCGAGGATATTGCGTCGGTACCGCCGTTCCGACGTCCAATCAACACCGTCTTCCAAAATTATGCTCTTTTCCCTCACATGACGGTGGCGGAGAACATCGGCTTTGGCCTGCGAATGCTCAAACGGCCCCGCCATGAAATCGCTGCCCGCGTTGATGAGATGTTGAAGCTGGTGCGACTGGAAAATCTGTCCGGTCGGCGGACGGGACAGATATCGGGCGGTCAGCAGCAGCGGGTCGCGCTGGCGCGCGCGCTCGCATCCGAGCCGAAGGTTTTGCTTCTCGACGAGTCACTTTCGGCGCTGGATTACAAACTTCGCAAGGAAATGCAGATGGAGCTCAAATCGCTCCAGGCCGCGACGGGCATCACCTTCATTTTCGTGACGCATGATCAGGAAGAGGCTTTGACGATGTCTGATCGTGTCGCGGTGCTGTCCTCAGGTGAAATAATGCAAGTCGGAACCCCGCACGAAGTCTACAATACGCCTGCAAATCGTTTTGTTGCGCATTTTGTCGGCGAAACGAACTTCCTTCAGGGAAGAGGGCTCAGCCCGGACGCTCGCGGGACGATGATCGATCTTCAAGGGATCGGCGCCGTCGCCATTCCGACAAAGGACACCGTTGCCCCCGGTGCGCTGGTAAACATCGTCGTGCGGCCCGAGCATTTGCGGATTTTTCCGCTGTCCCATGAACCGGCCAGCCAACTTACCGGATCTGTGAAGACGGTAAGTTTCTGCGGTCCCGAGACGCAGTACACCGTCGAACTGAGCAATGGCTCGGGTCTCCTGTTGGTCCGCAAGTATAACACGCCGGACGAAAATCCATCCATTGCCATCGGGGATGAGGTCTCGGTGAAGTTCACACCGAACACGGCGCAGGTGTTGCCCGGCTGAGGAGACGTAGAGATGGCTAGCGTTGAATCTGCACGGTTGAAAACAGAGAGCCGAACGCGATGGCTCTTGATTAGTCCTGCGATGCTGGTCGTCATTATCGGTGCGATCGCACCGCTTCTGGTAATCGTGATTTACTCATTCCTGACCCCAGGTCCGACGGGCGGCGTGAATTTCGCACCATCTTTCGATGCCTGGACGCGCGTGCTCTTTGACCGAGATCTATTCGATGACACGCTGACGCTATCTGGGACGAACCTCGAGATTCTGCTGCGCTCGGTTGTCTTGTCGCTGGCGACCACTTTTCTGTGCCTGCTCGTAGGATTTCCCACTGCTTATTTCATTGCGACCCGCAATCCACTCAACCGGGAAGTCTGGCTTTTACTTGTCACCGTTCCCTTCTGGACAAATCTCCTGATCCGCACCTTCGCCATTCAAGATCTCATCCGGAACGAGGGGATCATCAATACCCTCCTGCTCAAGGCAGGATTGATATCTGAACCGATCCAGATGCTGTTCACGAATTTCGCGATCTGCCTCGGCCTGGTCTATGTCTATCTTCCTCTGATGATCCTGCCTGTGTATGCAAGTCTGGAACGGCTGGATCGAAACCTGCTCGAGGCAGCGTCCGACCTTTACGCTCGTCCATTCAAGGTACTTTGGGAAATCATCGTACCACTTGCCAAGCCCGGCATCGTTGCCGGCTCGATTCTCGTCTTCATCCCTGCAATCGGCACCTATGTCACCCCCATCCTGCTCGGTGGCGGCAGAAATCTCATGATCGGCAACTACATCGAATTGCAGTTTGGCCAGGGTCGGGATTGGCCCTTCGGCTCCGCTCTTTCGCTGACCCTTATGGGCATCGTGATGGTGGCGCTGCTCGTCTATATCCGGCATGGCGACACCCGCGGACATGAACATGGCTAAGAATTTCCCCGTAACCCATCAGCGTGGCTTCAGCGCCGTGGCCATCACCACGTTCATTTTTCTATACGCACCATTGGCCGTGGCCCTCGTTCTTGCTTTCAACGCCGGGACCAGCGTTGCGAAATGGGGAGGCTTCTCGCTTCGTTGGTTTCAAAGCGCCGCAAACAATCAACAAGTAGTCGCGGCTTCCATTCTGTCTCTGAAACTTGCTGCCATATCCGCCGTCCTGGCAACAGCGGTGGCCACGCTGGCCGCGTTGGCGATGACTAGGGGGCCAAGGTTTCGAGGGTGGACGTTAACCTATGGTGTAATCTCGGTCCCGTTGATGGTGCCAGAGATTGTGACTGCCGTGGCGCTCCTGGTTGTAAGCGCGACATTTCGAGGCTGGACCGGCTATACTGGTCTTGCATATCTGATCGTAGCGCACACGGCGTTCTGCGTGCCGTTCGCCTATCTTCCGATCCGTGCCCGCCTCCGAACGATGGACAACAGTTTGGAGCGTGCTGCAGGCGACCTGTACGCATCGCCTTGGAACGCGTTTCGCTTCGTCACGATGCCCCTGCTTTTCCCAGGCGTCCTCGCGGGATTTATCCTCGCCTTTGTCACTTCGCTGGATGACGTCGTGATCACCGAATTCGTAAAGACGGCCGGCCAGGATACGCTGCCGACCTACATGCTGGGCCAAGTGCGTCGCACAATTACTCCTGAGGTGAATGCGATAGCGGCCGCGTTCTTCGTGATCTCCGTGGCGCTTGTCATCTGTATTTACGCTGTCAATCAGCGAACGAAGATCAATTGAATTCTCAATTTCACACATCCCGTCTAGATATCTGCAACGTGGGCAATACTCGATGAAAACGATTTTCTCGCCGAAACAACAAGAACACCAGGGCCAATTCGAATTTTACAATGGCGTTGTTGTTGAGGGTTACGAGAACACGTCGCGCGCAACGTTTATAACAAGCCGGATCGAAGAGGTGCGTCTCGGGCCCGTTCTTGACCCACGGCCGCAGTCCTTGGACACCGCCAAACGGATTCACTCAACTGCCTATCTCGATTTTATAGCGTCAGCGTGGCGGCTTTGGCGGGAAGCTGGACGCACGGGTACTGCTCTTCCTTATGCTTGGCCGGCGAGAGGCAGGTATAAGGATGTTGCGCCCGACTCTATCGATGCTTTGCTTGGACTATATTCGATCGATGCCGGTACAGGCTTTGTTGAAGGCACCTGGGAAGCCGTCAAGGCTTCGCATGACAGTGCCCTTACTGCGGCAGATTTGATCATCGAGGGCGAGCAGGCTTGTTTTGCCCTTTGCCGTCCCCCCGGCCACCACGCCGGAACCGATTTCAATGGCGGCTACTGTTTCGTCAACAATGCTGCCATCGCCGCACAACGCCTGCTTGACGCTGGCGCTTCGCGGGTGACAATTCTCGACATCGACTATCACCATGGAAACGGCACACAAGAGATATTCTACACGCGCGATGACGTTCAGGTTGTCAGCCTTCACGCCGATCCCGGCAATGATTATCCGTTTTTTGCCGGCTATGCGGATGAACGAGGTTCCGGCAGCGGAGAAGGGTTCAACCTCAACATACCGCTCCCAGATGGCACCGACTGGGCGCAATGGGAGAGGGCACTTGAATTCGCGCTTGGCAGCATCCGGCAGTTTGGCCCTGACGTAGTCGTCATCTCCCTTGGCGTTGACACCTTCGAGGGCGATCCGATCAGCCGCTTCCGACTTTCGCACGGCCATTTTCCTCTTATTGGCGCCCACCTGGCCGGCCTTGGGATGAAAACCCTGTTCGTGTTGGAGGGCGGCTATGCTGTCGAAGACATCGGCGTGAACGTTGTCGGGGTTCTTTCTGGCTATGAGGATGCCATCCGCCATTGAGGCAATGGCTGCAACGAACAACAATGTTACTGGAGCAAGCATGCAGTCCGACAACGCACTGAAATTCTATATCGACGGACGATGGGTGATGCCGCGCGGCGCTGACCGAATGGACGTGATCAATCCCGCAACCGAACATCCGTTCATGCAGATCGCGATCGGCACCACCGAAGATGCCGACTTGGCCGTGCAAGCGGCCTTCGAGGCGTTCCCGACTTTCTCGCAAACAAGCAAGAGCGAGAGGTTGGCACTCCTGCGCAATGTTCTACGATGCTACAATGATCGCTACGAAGATATCGCGCGGGCCGTCAGCACCGAACTCGGTGCACCTTTGAAATTATCGCGCGAGGCGCAAGCCTGGGCGGGGCAGATCCATTTGGAGTCGACAATCGCGGCTCTCGAAGCATTCAGCTTCGACGAGCACAACGGAAGCTCGATGATCACTTGGGAGCCTGTCGGCGTTTGCGCGCTTATCACGCCGTGGAATTGGCCACTGAACCAAATCGTTTGCAAAGTCGCTCCAGCTCTTGCAGCGGGCTGCACAGTCGTGCTGAAGCCGTCCGAATTAGCGCCTCTCAGTGCGATCATCTTCGCGGAAGTGCTTGAAAAAGCCGGAATACCCAAAGGTGTCTTCAACCTGATCAATGGTACGGGTCCTGTGGTGGGACAGTATCTCGCAGGTCATCCTCGGGTCGACATGGTTTCCTTCACAGGATCGACCCGCGCGGGCATCATTGTCGCCAAGACGGCCGCGGAGACGGTCAAGCGTGTCGCTCAGGAACTGGGCGGAAAGTCGGCCAATATCGTGTTGGCTGACGCTGACCTGGAAGATGCGGTCATCAAGGGCGTCGAAGCGTGTTTCAGCAATTCGGGCCAATCCTGCGACGCGCCGACCCGCCTTCTGGTCCCGGCCGAGCGCCATGCCGAGGCGCTCGAGATCGCGAAACGGGCCGCGGCCGCCACTCGCGTCGGAGATCCCCTATCTGAAAATACCGATATGGGGCCGGTGATCAGCCAGCAGCAATTCGACAAGATCCAGGGGTTGATTGGTGTCGGCGTAGAAGAAGGCGCTATTCTGGTTGCAGGCGGACTGGGAAAGCCGGAGGGACTGGATGTTGGCTATTACGCAAAGCCTACGATCTTTGGCGGCGTGACGCCGGAGATGACGATTGCCCGAGAGGAAATCTTTGGCCCGGTCCTCTCGATCATTCCCTATGACACGGAGGCGGACGCAGTACGGATTGCAAACGACTCGATCTATGGTCTGGCCGCCTACGTGCAGGGCGGCAAGTTGGAGAGTGCGAGAGCGGTGGCCCGGAAACTGCGGGCCGGGGCAGTCTACGTCAACTACGCGCCGTGGGACACACATGCGCCGTTCGGTGGTTACAAACAATCCGGGAATGGCCGCGAATACAGCCATTGGGGAATTCGCGACTTTATGGAGGTCAAGGGGATTGTAGGCTGGGGAACGTGAGCGTTTCCCTCTGATGATTCAAATCTGGTGTACTCGCCACGCGGAGATGTCTCGTGCGCACTTGCGTGGCGAGGAGCAGAACGAGTGCCGCGGTGGCGTGGGAACCCGGAGAATTCTAACCCCTCAGCGTTTCAGATGGCGTCTCGCCGAAAAGCGACCGATAACGGAGCGCAAAGCGGCTCCAGTGAAAGAAGCCCCAGTCCATGGCGATGTCCGAAACCTTCCGCGGCGCGCAACGGGCGCGCAGCAAGTCGCGACGCGCCCCGTTAAGTCGAAGCAAAGTCAGCATTTTATCGAGGGGTATCTGGGAGAAACTTTGGCAGGAAGCCCTGAGATCGAAGGCCGATATACCGAGGTCACGCGATAGAGATCTTACCGTATGAGGCCTGTCCGGCGCATCGAAAATCCTATCACGGATTCGCTTATAGATTTTTTCGGCCTCAGCCATTTGCGGTGTTTCGCGAACGACGCTTTTCTGGAAAAGAAGCTCGAAACGATCCGTAATGACGTCCGCGAGCACGTCATCGACGTTTTCTCGCGCGTAAGGATATGTTTGTTGGCTCGCGGCTCCGAGCAGCGACAACAGCCAATCTGCGAGAAATGCCGCATGTTCTAATGGAGCTTCGACAAGGTGCGCTTTGCTACTGTGGTCTTCATCGCATATGGCGTTGCGCCTGAGAACGAGCATCAGCAAATCACTACCAGCATCCATGAAGCCGATGCGATTGGTCCAATTTAGAGCGAAGCCCGAGACGCCGAGCGATTTCTCGCCGCGAGCCAACTCACTTTCGTCGCGTTTCGGGTAGTAATAGAAGATCACGCTGCCTTCGGGCGCGGAAAACGCCTGTTCCGTGCCGACACTGATGGTCTCGCGCAAGATCTCCACACCGGGGAGCAGAATGGCAGCCGTTCGACCGTCATAGCCGCCGGTGGATACTTGTCGGTACTCTTGCCGCCAGCCCGGCAAGGACGTTTCTTGCTCCACCGCGTCATGGAAGGTGGTCTCAAAATACACGTCGCTCGCACCCCCAGTTATATTTCGATGAATCCATCAAACCTATGCGTGAGAGAAGCTTTAGCGCTACGATACCACACCAGCCCGGCCGTGCGGTAAACGAAGCCCCGGGAAACGCCATACGCTGCAACCTGTTTGGCCGGCTGAGCCGCGTGGCCATCACAATCAGAAATGCAACTAGCCCACTACCGGACGTCGCTCGTCGCTCCCGTACCATGCTCCAATTTCGGCTTCATAGGCAAGCGCGATGCTCAATACGTCCTGATCGCAATAGGTCTTGCCCACGATCTGAATTCCGGTAGGCACTCCGCTTGGAGCGCGCCCCGAGGGCACGCTGACGACGGGGCAACGGCTGAGCGTGTTGAACGGATGAGTCATCAACCAGCCGAGCATCGGCTCGACATCCTGCCCGTTGATCTGAAGTCCGTTCGAAGGCTCGAAATCCGCACTGACGGCCGGGAGCGCCAGGGTTGGGCAAATGAAGGCGTCAAAGTTCTCCATCATCGGGCCAAAAGTCCCGTACATCTCGCCGGCGAGTTCGAGAGATCTAAGGTACTCTCTCATTCCCTTGGCACGAGCACTTTGAGCGAAGGCGCGGGTATAGCCGCTTAGCTCGTCGCCATGCGTGTCGAGATATTGCGCGACCAATGTCCCAAAGATCGACGCGAGATAATCTCGCGCGGCGTCCTCCGCGCTCAGGGTCCAGCCGAGGTCGACCTCGACGACTTCGGCGCCCATGTCTCTGAGACGGCCAATTGCGTCCACGGTATTCTTCCGCACATCCTCGCTCACCTGTTTGAAGCCGAGATCGATAGAGTAGGCGATCCGCTTCGATTTCAGGTCTGCAGGTTGGTTCGCTATTTCGATTTTCGGCCGGAGAGAGACCACGTCGAGAGGGTGAGGCCCACTCATAACGTTTTGCATCAGGATGCAGTCGGCAACGCTGCGAGCAAGCGGACCGGGATGGTTGTAAAAATCGAAGCCAAAGGGAGCGAGATCGGCGTTCCGGCCATATGGCGGCTTGTAGCCGACCAGTCCGCACGCCGACGCAGGGATGCGAATAGACCCGCCGATGTCTGAACCGGAAGCGAGCGTCGTGAACCCCGCTGCCAGGGCCGCTGCAGAGCCGCCGGAGGAGCCGCCGGTGGTGAAGTCAAGGTTCCAGGGATTGCGTGTAACACCCCACAGGCGCGAATGGGTAAAGCCGGCGCATGAAAACTCGGGCGTTGTGGTTCGGCCCATGATGACCGCCCCGGCATTGATCAGATGCTCGTTCACCGGCGATGTTACAGAAGCGACCTCGTCTTTGAAGATCAACGAACCAAATGTCGTGACCTTGCCGGCAATCAGGCTTTCATCCTTGATGGCCACAGGAATGCCCTCCAGTGGCCGCAACGTTCCACCGCTGCGGTACCGCCGCTCAGCCTCTTTTGCCGCAGCGATCGCGTCGTCCGCATAGAGGAATGAAAATGCGTTAATGTCGGAGCCGACCTCAGCAATGCGCGCCAATTGGGCGTTCAGAAGCTCGACCGGTGACAACCTTCCGTTTCGGAAGGCCGCGAGCGCGTCGGTGGCCGACAAATAGCAGAGTTCCAAATCGCTCATTCTCATGCTCCAATGCGATGACCTTTCTGGTCGCCGCGTGCGCAAAACAGGCTGGTCGTTAAATTGCTCTGGTAGCATTGCCGGGCGGTAGTTCTCTATCCTCCCCTGTTTGGTCGTGGCGCCTATTTATTAGGCCCTTTAAAGGAATGTGCATCGTCCCCTAGGGTGTCATAGAGAACTGATGGGGATAGAGATCATGCGGCCCAACACGCCCGGGGCTAAGGCGGCTCATGTCGGCATTCACTTCAGCAATGCGAGCCTAGCGTTTGAAGGCTTCATTTCCCCTGGACCGCCTAGCTGACATCTGGATTTCTGCACACGCGTTGACTGGCACTATCAACGCAACGACTGGGTTGGCTAGCGTAGCGACGTGCAAGGATGGCCCCACCCCTATGCCTCTGAGAGGTTTTCCAACAGTGTTCATGTCTTGGCATTCGGTTGGATTACAACCTTCATCGACGTTGCCCCGATTGCATCTCACCCTAGAGCTTTTGCTTGACTAACTGTGTATGACACTGCGCTGGGACAGCACCGCCAGCACTGATAGTTGGATCAGGTGGAACAGCATCAACGGCAGCACGATGAGCGCGATTTCGGCGGTGTCGAATAGAATTCCGGCCATCGGTAGTCCTGTTGCCAGGCTCTTGGTCGAACCGCAAAACAGAAGTGCGAGACGATCGCCCCGCGGCATACCCGCCAACCGGCCTGCAGTGAGGACGATGGCCATCACGACACCGAGCAGGAGCATGCAAAGAACGACGAGAAGGGCGATGTCGGACCAGGAAAGACGGTGCCAGATCCCAGAGACAACACCTGCCGAGAAGGCGGAATAGACGATCAGCAGGATCGAGCCGCGATCGACGACCATGGTCGCCTGCTTGTTGCGGTTCAGGAAATCCGACAACAGGGGCCGCAGCAATTGCCCCAGGAAGAATGGCAGAAGGATCTGCTGCGCAATCTTCCAGACCGCGTCGGCTGGGTTCCCTGCGCCGCCGCCGGTGTGAAGCATTGCGGCCAGCAGGAGCGGGCAAAGCACCACGCCCAGCAGGTTCGATAGCGAAGCCGCACACAAGGCGCCGGCAACATTGCCGCCCGCGACGGATGTGAACGCAATGGAACTCTGCACGGTGGAGGGCAGGCAGCCGAGATAGAGGAAACCGAGGCCGATGGCTGCAGGAAACCAGGCTTGCGAGACGCCGAGCAAACCCAACGCAAGCACGGGGAAGAGGATGTAGGTGCAGGCCAGGCAGCCCGCCTGGAGCTTCCAGTTCGTCAGGCCGGCCAGTGTCGCTGACAGCGAAAGCTTGGCACCGTACAGGAAGAACAGCAGGGCCACCGCCCAGAAAGTCACCTTCGACAGCACCGTCGCAAATCCGCCTTGCGCGGGAAAGAGGGCGGCGAGTGCCACTGTCAGGATCAGGATAATCAGATAGCGGTCCAGGCCGACGCGCTTCAGCCCGGCTTCAATATTCCTCAGCAGCATGGTGGCTGGACCTCGGGGTTCTGATTGGACGTAATTCGCGCCAGGTGCGATTGGTGCATCAGACGGCGAGTTGCGAAAGATCCTCGGCAGTCACGAGCCATTCGGCCGCTGTCATGACCCTCGCGAAGCCCGCGGACAGTGTCGCAGCCGTGCCTGCTTTGAGGCGGATATGAACCACGAGGTTGCCCGCCGTTTCCGCCGCGGCCGTGATCGCATTGACATTGGCCATCACGTCGGCGTTGCCGAGGCAGTAAAGCGGCGAAGCCGGGTTGGTATAGACTTTCTGAACGTCGATCACGAGGATTGCGCGCGCCATACCATTTTTCCCCCTATAGCCTGAGGCGATTCGTTCCGCGCCGGGACAGAAGCCCTCAAACCCCGAGCGCAATGCCGTCTTTCCGCGATTCGGACGCTCCGATCAGAGTTCCGTTCTTCCAATCGATGCGGATCGCTTGCGCGCCGCCTATCGGATCTTCCGCCGGAGAGAAGGTGAAGCCCCGCCGTTCGAGTTCCGCCTTCGTTGCGCCGTCGATCGTGTGCTCGGCCTCCACTCTCGCTCCATCGGATGTCGGCATCACGCGCGGCAGGTCGATCGCCTCCTGCATGTCCATGCCGTAATCGAAAACCTTGGAGATCAGATGCGCATGGCCAAGCGCCTGATAATAGCCGCCCATCACGCCGAATGGCATCTCTACCCGGCCGTTGCGGGTCACCATGCCGGGGATGATGGTGTGGAGCGGCCGCTTCGAAGGTTCGATCCGGTTCGGGTGGCCGGGTCTGAGTGAGAAGCTCTGGCCGCGATTGTGTAGGATCACGCCGGAGCGCGGCGCCACGAGGCCCGTCCCGAAACTGTCGAAGATCGAGTTGATGAAGCTTGCGGCATTGCGGTCGCGATCGACGACCGAGATATAGACGGTGTCGCGGTGAAGCGGCATTTCGAACGGCGGTAAGTCGGTGAGCGCTTTCTTCAGGTCGATCATCGCCGCGAGCCTGTCAGCGAGCGCGTCCGACAACAACTCGTTCACCGGGACATCTGCCTTGTCGGGATCGGCGATCCAAGCGTCACGGGCGGCATAAGCAAGCCGGGTGGCCTCGATCTCGACGTGCAGACGGTCCGGCGATTGCGGGTCGCCCTTGGCGCTGAAGCGGCTCAGGATGTTGAGGATCAGGAGCGCGATGATGCCCTGGCCGTTGGGCGGGCATTCGTGAATGGTGTAGCCGCGAAAGTCGGTGGTGACAGGGGTTACATATTCACCGCGCGCGTTGGCGAAGTCTTCCATCGTGTGTAGCCCGCCGAGGGAACGCAGATAGGTTACGATATCCTCAGCGATGAGACCGCTATAGAAGCCGTCGCGACCCACGATGGCGATTCGCTTCAGCGTTGCCGCCAGCTCCGGCTGCCTATGCACCTCGCCGATCTTTGGCGCCCGCCCGCCGGGAAGGAAGATTCTGGTTGCCGTCGCGTCGGCGGCAAGCAGTCTTTCCTCCATCGACCAATCGCGATGGACGCGTGGCGTGATCGCATAACCCTCCTCGGCAAAGCGGATTGCCGGCGCCAGTACGTCAGCAAAAGCGAGTTGGCCGTGATCGGCGTGCAGGCGTGTCCATGCGTCGATCGCCCCGGGGATGGTGACCGCAGCGGGTGACTGGCGTGGCACATCCGTCAATCCTCGCTCTTCAAACCACTTGGCCGTCAGCGCGGCCGGCGTGCGGCCCGAGCCATTGTAGGCAATGACCTTGTCCGACCCGTCTGGGGCATAGAGTGCGAAGCAGTCGCCGCCGATGCCGGTTGACCCCGGTTCGACGACGCATTGCACGGCGCAGGCTGCAATGGCGGCATCCATGGCATTGCCGCCGGCTTCCATGACCTGCAGCGCCGCACGCGTTGCTGAAGGGTGCGAGGTCGCCGCCATCGCGTGGCGCGACACGGCAACGGACCGTGTCGGCTTCTCGAAGTTGCGCATTTGGTTCATTCTCCTCGTCATAGGCGGCAGGGCATGCCTCAGGCCCGCGCCCGAAAGGGCGTGAGCCAGGTTTCGAGCGCATTCAGCGCCGAGATGATTGCAAAGTTGAGGGTGAGATAGATGGCGCCGGCGGCCACGAAGACCTCGACCGCGCGATAGGTTTGCGAGATCAGGTCTTGCGCGATGCCGGTGACTTCCAGCAAGGTGATGATCGAGGCCAGCGACGTGCCCTTGACCATGAGGATGATCTCGTTGCTGTAGTTCGGGATCGCCTGGCGCAGGGCTAGAGGCAGCACAATCAGGCGCAGCGTGAGCAGCTTCGACATGCCCGAGGCCGTAGCGGCCTCGACCAAGCCGCGCGGCACAGTCTTTATTGCGCCGCGCAGGATCTCGCTTCCATAGGCAGCTTCATTGAGACTGAGCGCGACGATGGCGCACCAGTAGGGCTCTCGAAATAGCCACCAGATTCCGATCGCCTGAAGCCACGGCCGGAACTGGCCGAGACCATAATAGATGAGGAAGATCTGCACCAGCAGGGGTGTCCCGCGAAAGACTGCAACGAAGGCACGGATGGGCCAAACCACGATCCGGCGATTTCCCTGTTGGGCGAGGGCGAGCAGTAGGGCCATTAGGAAACCGACACCCATCGAGGCTGCTGTAAGCTGCAGGGTCAACGGCAGGCCAGCAAGCAGGACGGGAATGATCTCGAGAAAGAAGGCGAAGTCGATCATGCGTGGACCATGCCTCTCCAGGCCCGCGCCTCGCCATAACGGAAGACGGAAGCGGTCACGGCGGCGATAACGAAGTAGAGCGCGGCGGCCACAATATAGAAGATGAAAGGTTCTCGGGTCGAACCTGCTCCGATCTGCGCCTGGCGCATCAGTTCGACGAGGCCGATGACGGAAATCAGTGCCGAGTCCTTGAGCACCAACTGCCAGACATTGCCGAGCCCCGGCAGGGCGTGGCGCATCAGTTGCGGCACGATGACGAGGCGCAGCGATTGAGGTCGGGACAGGCCAAGCGCCTTGCAGGCGTCGAACTGACCGTGGTCCACGGCCTGGTAGGCGCCGCGATAGACTTCTCCCTGATAGGCGCCCGATATGATGCCGATCGCCAGGACACCGGTTGCAAAAGTCGGCAGCCCGACGAAGCCGGCGCTGCCAAAATATTTGCCAATCTGCGTGAGGGCGATGCTGCCGCCGTAGTAGAGGAGGTAGATCGTCAGCAAGTCTGGCACACCGCGGAACACGGTGCTGTAGGCATGGGCGAACCAGGAGGCGACGCCACCAGACGAGAGCCGGCCTGCAGCTGCCGCGGCACCAAAGACCGCGCCGAGGAGAAAGCCGAGAACGGACAGCGCAAGCGTAACACCGGATGCGAGAAGCAGAGCGGCTCCCCAGCCTCCCTCTTCCAAGCCCAAAAGATGCATAAGGTTGATCATCTGAGTCGTAGCCTTTCAGCGCGCTGCCCGGCGCAAACGGCTCGCGCCGCTCCGCCGGGCAGGTCCGCCCGCGCCTACTTGACCGGCGTCACATCCGTCTTCACCCATTTCTCCGAGATGCGCTTGATGGTGCCGTCGGCGATCGCCTCGTCGATTGCCGCGTTCAACATCTCCTTGAGCTTTGTATCTTCCTTCCGCAGGCCAGCGCCGGTTCCGAGTCCGAACATGCCGCCTACAAAGCCGGGTCCGGCCAAGGTGTAATCGGCAAATTCGGGTTTTGAGAGTGTCGCGGCGAGCGCCGTCTGCTGCGCAAAAAGGGCGTCGACCCGGCCGGCGGCGAGGTCGAGGTCATGTTGCTCGGTGGTCTTGTACTCGCGGATTTCCACGGTGTCCCCGAAATACTTCTTTACGAACTCGAGCATCATCGTGGCCGACTGCGCGCCAACCACCTTGCCCTTCAGCATCGGCTTCAGCTTCTCGATCGCGGCCATGGATGCAGCCTCGTCGTCCAGATTGAATTTTTCCGCGGAAAGACCGAGCTTGCCGAGCTCGCTGTCCTTGGCGACGACGAAACCGCCCGGATCGACCGCGTAGGGCTGGGTGAAGTCGATGGTCTCGAGTCGCTTGGGCGTGATGAACATGCCCGCCATGATCAGATCGAACTTGCCGACCTTCAACGATGGAATAAGCCCGTCCCAGTTCTGCGCGATGATCGTGCATTTGATCTTCATGCGCGCGCAAAGATCATTGGCCAGTTCGATCTCGAGGCCATCGAGCTTGCCGTCGGGCGTGGTGAAGTTCCACGGCGCGTAGGCGCCTTCGGTGGCGATAGTTATGGCCTTTGGGGCGTCCTCGGCGAGAGCGGTCTGGCCAAAGCCGAGCATACCAAGTACAGCCGCGACCGCGGCCAGTCGATGAATTTTCATGTGGGTTCCCCTTTTGTAACGCTGATCTAGCTGTTCCCGTCGCCTGCACCCGGTCTGATTGCCGGTCTAGGGCCATTTCTCTCCGGCCGGCGTTGATCAGCGGCTCGGAGTCACGAACTCGGCGAGCATCGGTGCCGTGCCGAGAATATGATCCTGCATCACCTGTTCGGCATGACGCGCATCGCCGGAGCGCAAGGCCGCAATCAGTGCGGCATGCTCTTCCCGGGCGGAGAGCGGCTTTTCGACATAGTCGAACCAGATGCGCATATAGGGCTCGATCACCGCGTGCAGTGCCGAAATCTGGTGGATAAGCTTAGGCCTCTGGCTCAGCGCGCATATCCTGCCGTGAAATTCCTGGTGTCGGACCACCCAGTCGCTGCTGCCACTCTTGCCGGCACGTTCCATGCGATCGAGGAGGCGATCGAGTTCTTCAAATTCGTCATCATCGATCCGCGGCATCGCCAGTCTGACCGCAAGGCCCTCCAGCACGGACCGCATTTCGAAAGTCTCGTAGAGTTCATCAACGGTGAGACCTGCGACAATGCAGCCGCGATTGGGCCGCAGAACCACCAATCCGTCGGAAGCAAGGCGCCGGAACGCCTCCCGCACCGGCATGCGGCTCATGCCGATCTCGGCTGCGATGTCCTCAGGAATTAAGCGTTCTCCCGGCTTGTAGCGGCCAAGCCTAAGAGCCCGCTGGATATGCCGGTACGCCTCCTCCTCTGCGGTGGCGGAAGCGCGTAGCTCTGCGGAGAAGGAGGAGGGCATAGAGCACCGAAAATATTTTTGTATCCACTTATCCAATCACAAGCCTTCCCTTTCGTCAAGTTCCCTCAACCCGAGTTCACGGTTAGGGCGTGCTGCTGCGGCTCACGCTGCGTAGGTGATTTGTCCTCCACAGATCGCGTAGCGCGGGGCGACATTGACCGTCTCGTCGGGCTCAATAGCTGAAGGTCGTGGTCCCAGACGACGAGATCGGCGACGAAGCCGGCTTTTAGCTGCGGTATCCGCTCAGCTATCGGGATTCCTTAAGGAAATGTTCCTGGAGCGAGCCTGGTTCTGGCCCAGGGGTAGGCCCATGCCCGATTCCGAGGCCAACGTCTGGTTCCATAATTGTTATTACGCGATTTTATCGTGTAGCCGGGTACATTCTATTTCCAAGTGCGACATGCCAATAAAAACAAAGGCTTGTCCCTTGGAGATTTTTGGATGTCGCTCTGCTATTCGCAGCTCACCCTTTCGGACCGCCGACGTTTGCATCAGCTCGTGGAACGCAAAGTTCCTGTCGGTGACATCGCCCGGCAACTCGGTCGGCATCGATCGACGATCTATCGTGAACTGAAGCGCAATACCTTTCATGATGCCGAGTTTCCGGAATACAGCGGCTACTACAGCGGCATCGCCAACGACATCTCCAAGGAGCGTCGGCGACGGCTGCGCAAGCTCAGCCGCCACCCTCAATTACGCGAACTGGTCATCGAGCAGCTGAAGGCGCTTTGGTCGCCGGAGCAGATCGCCGGCCGCCTGCTTGCCGACGGTGTGAGCGCCCTCCGGGTCTGCGCGGAAACGATCTACCGCTTCATTTATGGCAAGGAAGATTATCCGCTGCAGCTCTATCAGCATCTGCCGGAAGGCCGCCGCAAGCGCCGCCCGCGCCGCTCCCGCAAGCCCCGCGATGGCTTGATCCCGTTTGACTGCAGGATCGACCAACGCCCTGATTTTATTGCCGATCGCTCGCAGTTCGGCCATTGGGAGGGCGATCTGCTGATCTTCCGGCGCGACCTCGGTGAAGCCAATGGCACCTCGCTGGTCGAGCGCAAGAGCCGCTACACGGTGATGATCAAGAATGGCAGCCGCCACTCTCGGCCGCTTATCGACAGGATCGTCGATGCCTTCTCGCCGCTGCCCGCCTTTGCCCGGCAGAGCTTCACCTTCGACCGCGGTACCGAGTTTCGCGGTTTCAAGGCTCTGGAAGATGGGCTCGGCGCCAGGAGCTGGTTGTCTGATCGCGCTTTGCAAGTCAAGCCCGAGTGGATACGTGCGATGAGCTCCGGGCGCCGTTGTCGGCACGGATTCGGGAGTCTTGATTTAGCGCGTTCTCAGCGTTCGCTCACGGCTTCGTTTTAACGTGAGGGCAATCGTATGTCGGGAGCATGGTTGTCTCCGCGGTCGGTACAAGACCGCCGCATGTTGGTCTTCGCAGGCAAGGGTCTTCCTATGTTCTGCGCGCAGTCTTCGGGGGCTGCCGCCAGCTTCACGGAATGACCTGACCTACGTCCACGACAGGGACGCCTCGTCGCGTCAGAAGATAACGCGCTGAAAGTGATTGTCTGTCAGGCCTTCATTATGCGCTGGCGCCGGCCGATGGGTTGAAGACTTCTCCCGTTTTGAGCATGGCATGCATAATGACCGAGAGCTTGCGGGCGACGGCCACGGTGGCCCGCTTGAAGCCAAGCCGGTCGCGTAACTTCAGCCCCCAGTCTTTAAGACGGCTTTCATTCCTGGCGCTGGTTCGCGTAAGCATCGCTGTCGCCGCTTCGTAAAGCAGCCCGCGCAGACGGCTGTCCCCTCTTCGTGAGATATGACCGTCATAATCGACTTCACCCGACTGATAGCGGCGTGTGGTGAGACCGAGCCAGGCGCCAACGGAGCGCGAAGTTCGGAAGTTGTCTGGATCCTCGATTGCGGCGACATAGGAGACCGCAGTGATGGCGCCTATGCCTGGAGTTGTCATCAACAGCTTTGTGGCCGCGCTTTGCCGCGCCGTTGCAATGAGTTGACGGTCAAGAATGGCCGCACGCTTGCGGATGTCGCGCCACGCGTCAAGCAAGGGCAAAATGATTTCTGCCAGAGAAGTCTGCTTGTCCAGAAGCTCTCGAACATTGGCGTCAAACACCCGACCTGTCCCCTTAGGCACGATAAGGCCGAACGTCTTCATGACACCCCTGATCTGATTGCCAAGTTGGGTTGAGAGGGTCAGGAGCTGGTTGCGGGCCGCCACCAAAGCGCGGATCATCATAGCTTCAAACGACTTGACGCGAACCGCTTTGTAAAAGCCGGCTTCAGCGAGCTGGGCCAGGCCATCCGCATCATTGGCATCGGTCTTGTTGAGTGTCTCGTTCAATACCTTTTGCGCGTGCCGCGCTTCAATACAGATCGCCGGCACTCCCTCGGTCGTCAGCGCATGATAGAACCACGTCGCCAGTGGCCCTGTTTCGAAGACGACGCGCCTGGCGTGCGGCGCGCGCTTGCGGATAATCTCCGCCAGAAGCTTTGGGTCCGAAGGGCACTTCCCCCGCCAGATCTGCTTCCCGCTCTCTCGAACCGAGATCGCCGTATCTTTCAATGAAACATCAAGCCCAATATGCTGGTCCATGGTTGCTCTCCGTTTGATGTTTTGGGCCCGGTTCCAATCGTGAGCCCGTTTTCCCATCTTATCGGGGGCAACCACCCCCGCCAGCATCATGTTAGGAAAGTGCTTGGGGCGATCGCGCCGCGATTACTCCATGTTCTGCGATCCAAATTCACCGTGGCAGAAAGGCGCAGTCGAGAACACCAACAAGCGCATCCGCCGCTTTGTGCCAAGCGATACGGACCTATCCGCCGTCAGCCAGCAACAGCTGGTCGCCCTTGCCCATCACATGAACTCGCTGCCGCGCAAGTGCCTGGGCTATCGCACGCCGGCCGAAGTCTTCATGGCGCATTTGCGCGAAAGTAGCTGATGCCCTACCCTTCACACGGCATTGTTGCACTTGGACTAGATTCTCCACCGCAAAGTTAAAGTGTCCTGTTCCTGCAAAGTAAGAAGGTCACTCTCCCCGCGTTTTTGATGACGTGGGAGATTGCGGATGGGATTGATTGCGATGAGCGAGCGTGACCTGCAGTCACCCGAAGCCAACCAGTCCAGTTAGTTCAATCCGGTTCGGCAATCAGCCTTCGGACTGATCGCGCCAGGCGCTGGCGACGATCGTCGAAAAACGACCTGCCCGTCCACGGGTCGCGCGCAAGACGGCGCAAGGACTTGGTACTCCAGGATCGATGGAGAATGGACGGTATATTAGCGGTGTGAAGCCCGGGATTAACCCACTGCTGTCCGGTTTAATTTTGTGGACAAGGCGCATGACATTGATTCTACTTGGTTTCAGACGTTTCGCGGCGTTCTGGACACAAGCAGGGGATC
>Ga0214542_1004652_pt1 | contig 26977 bp, 6 predicted proteins | sample CNSS1metaG_FD_160096 | JGI IMG/M metagenome (GOLD analysis project Ga0214542, IMG submission 160096) | Root nodule microbial communities from cowpea collected in UCLA plant growth center, Los Angeles, California, USA - CNSS1 | ecosystem: Host-associated > Plants > Roots > Nodule | place: USA...
AATAAAAAGACACAAATTATTATCAATTTTTAAAATATACTATTTATAATTTTAAAATTTTCAAAATTTTAAAAAATTAAAAAAATTAATATATAATTTTGAAAAAACTCAAAAATATTAGGGGGGGGGGGGGGCCTAGGCCCCTCCCTGCTCCTATTATACTCCGTCTTTGCATTACACATCATCAACTACCACACAAGAGCATACCAGACTCGACCACCGTAACTTCTCCAAAAACCGAGACAGTCACAAATCCACGCAGATCGACTTCCATCTGCAGTACGCCAGAAAGCATGAGCAGTGGTGGAACTTGGAGAAAATATTTAGGGGTGCCAAATTAGATTTTTTATATATATATATATTTTTAATTAAAATTTATTACTTCCTTTACTTAAACTATGCAATTCAAACTTTTCAATTTTTAATGTTCTTAATTTATTGAATTCACATAAATGAGTATTCTAATTTTTATTTCAATTCAAGACAATTCAACTAATTCATTGTATGCAATTGAAAATACAAAATATCAACATTTTATAATGTTGGGTTATACTAATTTGAGAAAATATAATTAGGGTTCATGCCAATTTGGGGAAACTTAATTCCTAAAATCATAGTTAGAGTTCATACTAATCCGGGAAAACTTAATTTGGAAGAAATATGGTAATGGAAGAATCATAAATCTAACACACATAAATTATACTAGGATACTTATTTATGAGATCGTGTGAGTATACATTATTTGTGCTCTGTTCTCCAATTTCTTTTTTCCTAATCTGTCTTTCTTCTATTTCACACTTTTTTGATGACTTATTGTGGAAAAACCTTATAACAAGATATAAAATCTTAATCTCTTTAATCCAATTATTAATCATCAAATTAATTTTTATTTTACTTTTTAAAAAATAAAAATATATAATATATATTCATATATTTAAAATTTATATTATTATTTTATTTTTATAAATATATATATATATATATATATATATATATATATATATATATATATATAAAATTAAATTAAATGCTCGGTCAATGGCTCTCCTTAATCCCAAGCAAGGTTACCAATGAGCACGAGCCACTGAAACTATGCTAAAAGACCAAATAACTCGTCCTCTTAGATCTGCACCACGTGATATCCCTTGAGGTCTGATCGGAGCAAATCGGAGTCCCACGAATGCGGAAGGAAGCACTCCATCTTCTCTTTCACTGATACTAGCTTCACTGTGAACCACCTATAAACCATCGTCCCTGCATCTTTTCGAGTGAATGGCAAAGAAGAAGAAGCTAGGAAGAAAAAAAAAGCTACGAAGAAGGAGCTACGAATAAGGATCTAGGATTCTTTGCAATTTTGAAATAGAGAAAAATGGTTAAAATAGTTTACATTTAAAATTTGGATTTTTCAATTTTAAAAATCTTTGTAAGTAAAAGAGATATCTGATCCGTAAAATTATAAATACAGATTAGAAATAAAAAAAATCTAATAAAATATATCATTAATAGATCAAATCATAGCAAAATATATATTGGATTAGCAAAACAATTTTTTTTCTCACCCATATCTGCCTAAACGCTTATCACTACGTTAGAAGTTGCTATAATCATTAGTCAAAATCCATCACCTATTACTAAATTTATTGTTCCAAAAAAGAATAAATAAAAATTAAAAGTGAATTCGTCAACCATGAAGACGACTTCACTGAATACATAACTAGAAACCGGCCTCCACTATGATGACATTGCTTTTTCAAAAAAAAAATTGAAATCGGTTAGGGGAAGGACGACTTCACCTTTAATGTCGTCCTCCCCCAGGACAACTTGACCCTGTTTCGCAAAAAATATTTCAACGGACCCTATTTTATAAATTGATGGTCAAAACGACCCAGAAATACAAAAAAACCGACAAATCCTCCTTAACAATTCTTATGATCAATACAGGTGACATCAATTGTCCTGTAACAGAAATCAAATGGGTGTTAAATCATAATTGAATCGTGACATTTGAGACATTTGAGCTTATATTTAAGTAAAAATAGTTATGTCCTGACTAATAAATATAACTTTTTCTCTAACGGTTTGATCCAAAGAAATTACACATTTATACTATAAGCATGAACTATATAAAAATACTAGTGGTTGTACAGACTTCGACTGTTTTTATAAAGTTAATTAATATTAAATTACAAAAAAAGATAATTTCATTTAGATTAAATATATTATTATTGTTATTATTTTAACTAAAATTATTTATATAAATTAATTTTATGAAATTAATAATTTTATGTTCTCTGCATGAAATTTTTGTGAACCAGTTCTGTATCCATCAATAATAAAATTGATATTTTCCACAGTTCATTATTGGTGAGTGGACAAGGTAATGGGATCCCTTCTTACACCATGCACTTAAGAGATGGAATTTGCAATGTCTTCTCTCTCTTATTGCATTATAAGAAGCTTCATAATTTCAAAGGTTTGTGGTTTCTGGATTATCAGCCTGATACTGATTGGGTCCAGAAGATCCATTATTGACTCTTACACGGTTGTTTCTTTTTGCACCTGCACCCCATAACTTTTATATGCTCATGTGTGAAATACCAAATTATCCTTCAATTTTCATTCTTCTCTCCAATACATATAGGTTGTATAATATTAAATTATTAATAAAAAAGTTGAACTCACATACTCTTTTCTCGACGACAACCTTGATAAAAATTAACAATAATATTCAAATAAAAAAAATTTAGACAATAAAATTTTCTCTGTCATTTTATTCCCTTACATTTTATGTCATTTTATTCCCTTACATTTCATTACCTCATGGAGAAAAAAATAAAACAAAAATCATATGATAAAAATGCATGCATGTATTCTGTACCATTTTCTCATTCATTTTTTATTGTCTTAAATTTCATTATCTCGTGAAAAAAAAAAATTGTGTGATAAAAACACATGTATGCCCGTATGATTTCTGGTAAACAAAAACCCACACAACACAATAAAATAATATAAGGTCAAATTATTTGTTAAATTATAAGGCATCCATATAAAACTAATAACTGTACGGGTAAAGAAAGCATAAAACTAATAACTATAATGATGTTTGGTCTCAAATATTTTATATACACTTTTAGAATTAACTATTATAATTTGAAATCTCAAAAAGAAAGAAAAAAAAAAACAAAAACTCAACGTACTTGCAAAACATGATAATATACAGTCAAAGTGCAGTTTTCAGGTATAAGTGTTTTTTTCAAGACATGGGTTAAGAAGATATTTAACAAAGTATATGATAAATATCTACACTGTCTAAAGCCACTTTAAGGAATTAGGTATTAGAGATAATTTCACTTTTTCATGTAGTTTCTAAATTTTATATAAAATTATAATATATTTGTATATAATTTGATTATCGATATTTAAAAGTAAATAAATATATTTTTCTTAATCTAATTATAATAAATTTAAATCTCATTTGTAATTAGTGTTTAAACTTTTATGTTATTTGACTATCATATTTTAACCCAATGTTAATTTGAAACGACGAATTTTAATTTTATATTTAAATTTAGAAAGTGAAAAATATTTAACTATTTCCTATCGCATAATAAAAATCAATTTGATTTTAATTTTACACTTAATATGTATTGCTTTGTTGTTTATATTACTTTATATCACGATGTTCTTAATATTTTATCTAATAGATCATTCTCACGATAGAAATTGGTGTTGGACTTTCATTATGAAAACTTAAATTAAATTAGCTTTTTTAACCTAATAAGTTTGGAAAAATAAATGGATTAAATATGTTTTTTTTTTCCTTAATTTTAAGTGAATTTTAGAATTAGTCCATTTCGAAACTTTTAATCCAATTTAGTCATTTATCTTTTAAAATACGTGGATTTAGTCCTTTTAATCAAATTTTATTAAGTTTCTTTGACATTTTAAGCATATTTCATAATAGTATTTGACTTAATATTAAAGTAAAATTGTGTCGAACTGTATAAACAATTCAAATATAATCCTGAAATGCGTACGAAACATCAAATAAACCTAACAAAATTTGATTAAAAAGACTAAATTCACGTATTTCGAAAGATGAATGACTAAATTGGTCTAAAGGTTCAAAATGGACTAATTCCAAAATTCATTAAAAGTTAAAGGACCAAAAACATATTTAACCCAATATATATATATATATATATATATATATATATATATATATATATATATATATATGCATTATGATTCCTCACAAAAACTACTAAGATACTTCTTATTAGTCTCTTTTTCATTTTGGTATAAAGAAGTAGCATGAGTTGTGACTCAATTGAGTTTCACTTGTAGTGTACAACTTTGAATTTTGTTAAAACCCTATTGTGTGGTCAGAATTGAGTTTGGGATAAGTCATTATCCATAAAAGTAATAGAAAAAAGATTGATTTGTTGTATTTTTGATTGAAAATAAAGATTATTTGTTAACTTTTATGGAATTGAAGCTAATCCTTAATGCCACCTAAATAAATGACGTTTGTGTGGAGCCCTTTCTCCACTTTCTTCTTTACCTAACATCCTCTTCGGGAACTTTAATCTCTATTTTATATTAACTTTAATTAAACGTAATTAAAGAATTTAAGGTGTCATTATCTTATGAAAGAGTAACCAAAAGATTCACATAACCTACAACTAACACTTTAATTGGAATTTCTTGTTGGGTTACCTTTTTACCTTCTTTTCGGTAATGAGTTGCAATGTGCCACTTCATTTCCTTCACCAAAGAAACAAATCTTATAAAATAAACATAATAATATATAATACAATATCCTTAATTACAACATAAATCATCACACTTTCTATTTTTAATTCATTTCCTACACGTTAACTTCCAACTCCACCTATTACATTAATAAGTAACTTCTTTTAATATCAAATTAGTTTTTCTAGATAAGTAACCGGTTATTTTTTTATTTTATTTTTAATCTAAAGTATCTTCAACTGCTCTTCTTCCTTGTCTGGTTTTTAATCTATCTTTAAATAAATATAATTTAAATCATTTGAAAAAAAAAAATTTTCTTGAAAAAAAAAAAAAAAAAAAAAAAAAAAATTGGAAGAGTTTGGTTTGGTAGCGAAAAAGATTTGGTGGACCCATTCCTCTATTGCTCAAACTAAGGGTCCACGTAATCAGCTATGGGTGGGCCCACAAAATAAAATAATCCTCAAAACTCCCAATTAAAAATTGATAATTAGTTATTATTAAAAATGATAATAATTAAATTTTATTTGAATCCGTAATAAACCAGGTTAATTAAATAAAAGAAAGCGATTATTTAATTAATGAAATTCGTCTCCTTCCTCCTCTGACTGTGACGTTGTCGTTTTGCCGGAAAAGATGCAAAATCCCCATTTTTTCCGATGTGGCGTGCTTCCATGTGTAGCAGCAGCAGCAAGAGAAGAAGAAGAAAAGAAAAATAAAAAATAAAAAAGAAATAAAAATTCGCAAAATAGAAGGCTGATTTGTGGGGCGAGTGAGACTGAGAAGGGATTAATTGCTTACGCTTGGGACCGTTCCTCTTATTTTTTCCTTTTTGGGGACTTCACCGTTTTTTCTCATTCTCTCTCTTATTCTCTATCTATCATCACTCTTACTACAACCTTCAATTTTTTTTTTCGCTCTCATTTTCCCCCAATTTTACTAGGGTTTTAATTCCACTTCTAATTCTCTAATCATTAATTGTTAATCGTTAATCCTTAATCCTTAATCAATCTCCCACGACAGCATTCATTCCTCATTCATTACTTTCCTTGCGATCACGACTCGGACTTTTTTCCTTTTTTTTTTCCAGCCCCATGGCGTTTGATCAGAATTCGGTTCCATTGGATCTTCGTCCGTTGAATGTGGCCGCCGCGATGGCGGAGGAGCCGATGATTTCGCCGGCCACCCTCACGCCGCCGACTCCGAATTCTGTGGGCGAGCTTTTTTACCAGCCGGCGTCCTCCGCCGGCACAACGTGGTGCGTCCGCCCCATTACGCATGCCAACGTGAGCCCTGCCGCGGCGTATGGGTTTAACTACGGCGCTTCCAGCTTTGGCAGTCGCGTCTTTGCCGGGAATGCTTTGAGTTTGGGGAAGCTTGTGGGGTGTAATGGATTGGAGAAGGCCTGCAATGATACAAGTGGTTTTAGTTATGGTGCTGGCGGGGTTCGGGGAGGCAGAGTGGTCGGTAGTGGAGGCGATCAGGGTTGCGGGGATGAGGGTGGTGGCGGCGGTGATGATTCGGTGTCCGGGAAGAAGGTGAAGTTTCTCTGCAGTTTTGGTGGGAAGATTTTGCCTAGGCCTAGTGATGGAATGTTGAGATATGTTGGGGGCCAAACAAGGATCATCAGTGTTAGGAAGGATGTGAGTTTCAATGATTTGGTGCAGAAGATGGTTGACACTTATGGGCAGGCTGTGGTTATCAAGTATCAGCTTCCTGAGGAGGATCTTGATTCCTTGGTGTCCGTGTCATGTCACGATGATGTTGAGAATATGATGGAAGAGTATGATAAGTTGGTTGAGAAATCTTCCGACGGTTCTGCAAAACTAAGAGTTTTTCTGTTTTCTGTTTCGGAGACGGAAGTTTCTAGTGGGATGCAGTTGGGGGACTTGCAGGATACCGGGCAGAAATATTTTGATGCTGTGAATGGGATTGGTATGACAGATGCGATTGGGTTTGGCGGTGGGATGAATATGAAGGGGAGTGTTGCAAGTGCTGCTTCAACCCAGAATTCGGATTTGAGCGGGGCTGAGACTTTTGATAGTTCAATTACTGGTCAAGGGGATGTCACTGGGGTGCCCTTGTCATCACCTAAGGATAATGTGATAGCAGCTTCCTCAGACACAAGTGCTAATATGGTGAGTTCAGAGGCCAGTGCACCGGTTTACTCGGGTGTTGCGGTTTCGATACCCATGCCTGTGGGTAGTAGGGCTAGTCCAACCCCATCCCACAGCCCTTATTTTCAGAATGAGGTTGAGTTAGAAAGGTCTGTTCCTGTTGCTTTGGCCCAGCAGCCTTTTGGATTGCAGCAAGCTGGAATAGAAGTTTCATCCCCTTCACCTTATTATCAGACTTGTGTTGATCCTAGCCAGGAGGTTATGAACCATGCGGACTATGTGCAGGTTACTTCACAGATGAGGTTCACAAACCCTCAGCTTGTAGGAAAGACCGGGACTGTCTTGAGGCAACAGCAGTTTCATGATAATACTCCCGGCTTAGCATTGCATCATCAGGTCATCCCTGGGGTACAAATGGCTGTGGCTCCACAATCTTCTCACGCTGGTGTGAGACAGAATGTTATTCAACCACAAACCTTGGTGCAATCACAGCAGCATCTTTTGGATCAATACCACGATGAAAATACATCAGGGGTAAGGATTATCCAGCTTCCTGCTGAACCTAGCTACAACACTTACCAGGTTCCAGCGAGTCAAGTATCACCTGTCATAGTTGGAGGCAATTATGGCTGGGTTCAGGTTCCTTCACAAGAGCGCGTTGTTATCCCGGATGGAGTATCACCCCAACAACAGGCAACGAGTCATGAGAAATTCCGAAGAATCGAGGACTGTTCTATGTGTCAAACAAAACTACCTCATGCACATTCTGATCCAGTAGTTCCGGATGAGCGTGGTGGTGGTGCAGGTCCTGTTCCTGATTCAACCCCAAGTCACTATAGCTTCCCAATGGAGGAGAACATAAAAGCTCAAGCATCAAATAGGCTTATGCCAGTGGCGATGGCGCCCTTGAAGGAAGGCAATGCTGAACAAGGGGCTGGGATCAGACCCAGGGTCGTTGGCAAACTGGAACCTCCTGATGGAGTGCATCATACTGAGACCACTGGGCTTTCTCATAATATTGAGCCACAGCCGGAAGAATTTAATCACACCGGGAATTCATTTTTCCAGGAAAAAAATGCATTGAAAGGTAGAAAACAATCTCCAAATGATGAGCTCATGGGAACAGCAACACTGTCTTATTTAGATGATGTTGGCCACCAACACATGGTACCAGTTGAAAACTGGGTTAAAGATGTGCTTATTAACAAACCTATGAATAATGATTTGTCTATGGTCGATAGAACATCTTTGCGAACTTCAGAGTGTATGGTTCAAGGATCTCCAAATGAATATACTAATGAACGTACTGGGGTTGTTTCTAAATCAGATGAGATACATAATTGGATTAGACAAGACCATCTAAAACCAATTGATGGAAGGATGGACACCTTCAAGATACACAATTCTGATGCTTATGTAAGTAATGACTACTCTTTTCTGCCAGCTGATAAACCCAGTGGGAATGATAATTTAGGTTACAGCACTCATAAATCTATAGAGGAAGAGGTGATTCTGGATAACTTTGGCAGGTCAAAGTTGATAGTTGATGCAAATCAAAATAATATTGCAGCTGTGCTGCCTTGTTCTTCTTCATACAGGCAAAATTCCAGGTCAGGGGAACACAATGAGGCTACACAACCCCCTATTTGGGGCATTCCCGGCTCAAATCCTCAATCGAATATTGGAAACCCCCACACCGAAGATGCAGCACTATCTTCATCATCTCCATCCGTCAGGTTTGGAGATGTGCAGGATACTCCGAACTCACTGTTCAGCAATCAGGATCCATGGAATATACAGCATGGTACCTTCTTTCCACCTGCTAGACAAAGCAAAACTGCATTGAAGAAAGAAACCTTTTCTTGCCAGGATCCCTTTGCTGAGGATCCTGGTAGCTTTGGGGAACAAAGTTTAGAAGCACAGTTGGATGATAGCCTCTATCAGTCATTCAAACAAAATTTAACCTTAGAACATGGTCGCTCAGCCAAAGGTCCGTAAATTGTTGAAGTCCTAAAATAAGTTATTTTGTCGCTGGTAGACTGCAATGGATCTCATATCACATACTCTTTATGTTTTGGCTTCTTCATTGAAGGTTCAGCAGAAGACCAACAACTCCAAGCTGTTGCGGAAAATGTAGCTGCCTCTGTTTTGCACTCAAGAAATCCTTCAAATTCTGACTTGCATTCCAGAGATGTTTCCTGCTGTGATAACATTGAGGATGCCAGTGTTCAAAATAATCTTATGGATGTAAACTGTGGACATACAACTCAGGTGATTTTGTCCACATATTCCTCAGTGCTTGTAGTATCTTTTGCCTTGTAATTACAGAAATAGATCAAACTATTCTGTATGCCACCCTCCTCTACGATGAAGTATATTAGAATTATTATGATATTTTTTTTTTCTCCTTTTAGGAGGTCTGGAGCAGGCAACTAGAAAAAACAAATTGTGGCTTTACAGCATCAGGTTTTGGAAAATTACAGGTTCGATGTCTTTCGCATGTTTCCTCTTTATGCTTTTTATGTTGTCAGCGCAGCAGAGCTAACACCTTGTTGAGAAACTTCACTAGGTTATAAAGAACTGTGATCTTGAAGAACAGACAGAACTGGGTTCTGGTACGTTTGGTACCGTATATCATGGAAAATGGAGGGGCACTGATGTTGCAATCAAGCGCATTACTGAAAGATGTTTTGCTGGAAAGCCTTCAGAGCAAGAACGCATGGTTTGTGTCTCATTAATTGTTCTGTTTTCCATTTTCTCCAACTCTCTTCCATGACCTAAGAATTAACTTCACAATGATTCTCGGTTGATGCATCAAACAGAGAAATGACTTCTGGAATGAGGCAATCAAGCTTGCTGACTTGCACCATCCAAATGTGGTAGCTTTCTACGGTGTTGTGCTTGATGGCCCTGGTGGTTCTGTGGCAACGGTTACTGAATATATGGTTAATGGTTCCTTAAGGAATGCCTTGCAGAAGAGTGACAGGTAATTTCGGCATACGTTCATGGCCATGTTCCTTTTTTGTCTATTAGTTACTTTGCATTGCCCTGATTTAATATGTTTCCCTATTGATAAATGCTTGATGCTAATGTTATCGTACTAGGAATCTTGAAAAGCGCAAGCGACTTTTGATTGCAATGGACGTGGCCTTTGGCATGGAGTACCTACATGGAAAAAACATAGTACACTTTGACTTGAAAAGTGACAACTTGCTTGTTAATCTCCGAGATCCACACCGACCAATATGCAAGGTTTAAATGCTTGATACTGATGTCATAGCAAGAATTTTGTTCCGTTGCATCTTACTGTGGGGTAGATATGCATCCAGTATTTTGTATGAGATATGCTAGATTATGCACATTTTTTTTCATATATGTTTAGGATTTAGGTTCATATTAATAACTGTCCATGATTAAAGTCTGTGGAATATAATAAAGTGGCTTACCTTGATGGATCCTGATGAGATAGAATGACCAGTTTGCTGCCTTAGTCCGATTTAAGGAATTTGACCTATCAAAAGTACTAAAATATTGTTTGTGATATTTTCAGATTGACTTTGTCTATGATCTAGATATATATATGTTAACCAGACATAGGTAATAATTGCTGTGCTGAAAGTTTATTCTGGCATCATGTGATTTCTATGAAACACTCGTACTTTTATTTGCGATGAGTATTTGTCTTTGATGCCAATACTCTTGGATACTTCAACTATAAATATTAGTCAAGTATCCAAGCCTTTAAATCAAGTTATGAATATCCAATACCCATATCAGATATAGAAGTGTGCAATATATAGAAACAAGTAAAAATGGTCGCTTGATGAACCACAGATAGAAATCATTCCTCTTTATGAATGAGGTTGATACTATTCCTATTTGTAGACAATAAGATGTGATTGACGAACCCGATTACTTTATTTTGTTTGTACTAATGTCCAGAAGTATGTCATAATTTGGATTTCAGAATTACAATTATATATATTATGATTTTAATTTTACAATATATGGATATGTACCTTACACATTTCATATCTTATATATTTGTTGTATAGACCATGTTTTGAAAGAGTGCATCACAGATGACATAAGTGAAACTTAATATGCAAAGGTAGAAAGTAATAAATTAGTTAGAAATCTACAGCATTTTTTTGGAGGGAAATTAGTGATTGCAGATTTGCACTCCAGTATCTGGGATGGGTATCATGAACACAAAACAGAGAATAATGGGTATTCCTTTGAAGACGGGTCATCAACTTTCACCTATGAATTTGTAGGACTGGCTTTTCACCCAAGATTATTCATTGCGTACTAGTTGGCATCACTTTGCCTCTCGTCGGAAAAATGATGTTTACCATTGAAAGTCATGGCTCCTTGGTTCTGTTGTAACTTCTCTGCTTGATGTTTTAGATGCTCTTATGTCTGCTGATTCTGTTCTCTTGGTAGTTTCTGTGCATGGATAATTTTACCCTCTTGGGGGTTGATGAATAAATTATCTTTATATCATAAGTCATTAGCATATTCGCGTGTTGCATTAGCATTTAAAATGCTTACAGTTTGTGTTTTTTTTTGAAAATAACCTAACTTGCTCATCTTCATATTCATGGCTTATTTCATACTTGGTGTGACATTTTGGTTGGAAATTTCCATATTGCTTTAATGTTTAAATCTTACTCTGAAAAATGCAGTTACCTCTAGCCTACCTTAGTTACGGTCTCTTTGGCGACTATCTTAATTGCGGTCTCAAGAGTGATGATTTGGTTCCATACCTGATTACAAATATGACTTAAATAGATCTTTAAAACTTGAGTAATCTTCACCTTTTAAATAGGTTTTGTATGTGGGGAATTAGGTCTGAAAACCAAATTTTAAGAATTAGTGTTTTTACCCAAAAAGCAAGAGGGTTCTTGTTCTCTTTCAGTTGTTAAGTTTTGAAACTCAGCCCCTATACTGTCAGGATTTAATCATGGGATGGTCAAATAAATATGTGAGGAACAATCCGTAAAATCCAGAAAGGTTATCTGAGAGCCAAATCTACAAAACATGACTACTGTGTCAAACTACCCATCCATCAACAAAATAATGCCTGAAGGTCTTGTACTGGCTGTGCCATAAATTTGTATTGGATCAGAACCCCAGTCTCTTAATGATTTAGGATTTGTTCTTGGTTCTTTTCTTCAAGATCTAGTACCATAAATTTCTCTTCTTAATTTTTTGTTAACCGATTTTCGATCTTCAACACTTGCTTTCTGGGTCAAAACAGCTCTACTTGTAGCATGGTGCAACTGATTGATTGATCCTTCATTAGTTGGTTTGTTTATTACACTTTTACATGTGATATCAGGTTGGAGACTTGGGTCTGTCGAAAGTAAAATGTCAGACACTGATCTCTGGTGGGGTGAGAGGAACTCTGCCGTGGATGGCTCCAGAACTGCTGAACGGAAGCAGCAGCCTTGTTTCAGAGAAGGTCTAAGCTTTATCTTAATCGATTCGAATGGTTAATTTGTTTTGATACCTTGATAGTTTCTCACCCTCTAAGTGCAAGTTCTGTGTTTTTATATTTGTCCTATTAGGTTGACGTATTTTCATTTGGCATTGTGATGTGGGAACTCTTGACTGGATTGGAGCCATACGCTGATTTGCACTATGGTGCTATTATCGGTAACTTTCCTGCTGAATCCAATTTTGTGATTTAATTATCTAGGTTCAAGTTAAATTGATGGGTTGCTAAAAAAAAATTCAGGTGGTATAGTGAGCAACACTTTACGCCCTCCTATTCCAGAATGTTGTGATCCAGAATGGACAATGTTGATGGAGAGGTGCTGGTCATCAGAGCCATCAGAGAGACCAACCTTCACTGAGATTGCAAATGAATTGCGATCTATAGCGGCCAAGATCTCTCCCAAAGCACAAAACTCTCCCAAAGGACAAACCCAACAGCTGCAACACTCTCCAGTGCAAACTCAACTCCACAAATGATTTTTCCTTAATTTGTGTTTTTAATCCATATTATAGGGGGATCAAATGATTCCTTAATTGGTTCAGACAGATAGTTACCTCCCAGGTTGTCAATAAGTGCAGTTTTTTAGTTTTACTACATATTTTCTATCACTTCCGACCCTCAACACGAAACGTGTAATTTGAGTGTGAAAAAAAAGAAGGAAAGAGAACAATTTGTCAATATTTTGATATTGCTTTTGTAAAAAGTTGTACCTGTATTGTTTAAATCGCGTGCATTCATTGAACTTTCATTGTGAATATCGCGTGGAAGGTGTGTGCTTTATGTTTTGGTCAAAGGTGTGTCTACTCTTGTCATGATTGAGCATGGCACCGAGTTGGCAAGTGAAATTTAAAATATTAAAAATTTTAAATATTAATTACGATAACTTCACTTGGAGGCTAGTAATATATCATCAATCAGGAGTGTTAGCGTCTTCACAAAGGCTTTATTATTTACTTTTACTTTGTTTTTAACTCAACTTCATCGTGTCATTTCTTTTTCAAAATTTTGTTTTGATGATGAAGTTCATAAAACTCATTTTTTTTTTAATTTTCCATTTCTATTTTAATTTTTTACTACTTAAAAAAATAAATTAAATACTCTTTCATTTTTAATGTTTTCATCAAATCAAATCGACATATATTTTAAACAGTTTTTTCTCCTCTCATAAGACCCAACTCTTAAATATACCACTTACATTATGAAGCTAAATTAATCTCTGCATGAAAATAGAAACAAAACTCCATGGAATAGGAAGAAGATATTTGCTGGGAAACTTCCAGATTCAAAGTTCAAACGTGTCTCCTAACATTCTTTGACTTTTCCTCCTCAATCTCTCTCTTGTCCTATATAAATCTTTTCTCAATTCTTAAAGCCGCCACAACCACACGAAAACATGACATCTCACGAGGCAAGACCATTGGTGATGGAAATGGAGGAAGATTTCGATGAAGCCAGCAGCAGTGGATGTGGATGTGGTTGTTTCAGAGGTTTTGGGTTGAAGAAATGGTGGGTTGAACGTGATGAAGAGGGTAAAGGGCTACTCGGTGAACAAAGTGGTGAGGGAGAGTCATGGGTGGTGGAGAAACTAAAGAAGGCAAAGGAGGCTTCAGAAGTGATTGCAGGTCCAAAGTGGAAGACTTTCATAAGAAAGATAAGTGGGTATGGGAAGAAGATGAAGCAGCAAAGAAACAGGTTCCAGTACGATGAACACAGCTACAATCTCAACTTCAACAGTGGCGCTCAGAGTGAAGATGAAGCCATGCCTTACAGCTTCTCAGCAAGGTTTGCTGCTCCAGGTCGTCGCCAAAATGAATCATGATATATACTTTCATGCTTTTCTTAAACATCATTTGTTGTGTTCTTAATCTTGTAATTATCATATTCATTGTGTGAAGATCGTATATCGTTCTTTTCCCATCTCTTAATAAAATTTCGATTTTAGTTTGCTAAATTTTTCTGAATGGCAAGATATGAAAAGGAAAGTGGTAGTCGAAGAGGGTACCCACCAAGAAAAAAAAAAGTTTGTGGGCAAAGTTTGGTTTGAACAATGAATGTGGTATTCTTAAGATAGAGATGGAAGAAAAGGATTTGGATTCTTCACGCAAACCATTAGTTTTTTGAGGATGAAATAAAGTCACATTTGAAGTTGTAGAGAGATTCCAGAAGGGATTCCACTCCAAAAGTAAACGCGTCCCAAATAATTTATACTTTTTCCTTTGGTTTATGTATGCCAAATCCTTTTCATTCACAATTCCTATAGTTGAAGGAATGCAATTGGAAAGTTGTCCCCTCTCCTGCAACTTGCATGCCTTTCATTTTTATTTATACTATTGAAAACACAGACATCATCCACACGGAACTTATCTGTTAGTATTTTTAAAAGGTATCTTATTTATTTTGTTTGATGGAAGATGCATTCAAGAAGAATGGGATAGGTGTAGAAAAATTAATCAGTTACCTTATATATAAAAATAATTATATTTAAAGTAATTTCACACAAAAAAATTATGTGAAAGCTTATAATATATTGTTATATTATAGATGATTAGTTTACATTGTACACCATTTGAATGGATAAAGATTTGATGTAGGTTTCACCAAATAAACAGTGGAGCTTCTTAGTAAAGCTTTCATAGAATTTGTTTTCCTTTTCTTCTTTCTTGTATTCAAGCATTTAAAATGGAAATGTGAAAAAAAATGAAAAAAATATAATGAGAAAAGTTGTTAAGAAATAGTTGTTAACGTATCATTTAACATTTATTTAATATATGTACGAGATATTGCAAGTTGAAACCAATATACCTAACTTAAGTAACGTATATTATATTCATTATTATCGTACCTACTACAGGTGAAGGTTCAAAGAAAGAAAGAAAAAACTATCTATATTTAAAATCTCGAATAAAATGTCATCATTAATTTTTTTTTAAATAACGTGCAATATGGAACTCCTTAAAAAATGAGGTAGAAGTTTTGAACCACGCGCAAACCACAATGGAATGATCGCGAAATATTGTGCATGATTCACACCAATCTATTGGCTGTGTACAAGAAATTATACAAATAAATTTTGCATAGAATTCTCACAAAAAAAAAAAAAAACCCACTATATTTGTCTTCTGCTAAAAATAAAAATTTTCATTATGTCATGAATAAGACCTATCCAATCTTTGACGGTTTACAAACTACCGATGCTCATAATTATCTTTCTTTTATAATCAATATCGATATCATAATTCATTTGACAATAAACCTAATTTGAATCAGAGTTACGATGTAATCAAAACCTAAAGCACAAACTTTAATATAAAAAAATACATACTTGACGAATGTAAAGTGTTAAATATAGCAATTGGTAAGAAAAACTCGATAGTTTTGTGTAATTAAGAAATAAATTGGATTTTTTTTACTATATTTAGGTGCTTACTACTTAAGGTAGTTATTCTACTCCTTCGAACTTTTAAAGATTTAGTCCTCCATTTTGTTTAACCACTGTAATTAGAATATCTAACTTGTGGCTGAGATTCAAAGTATTACTACAAATTTATGTTTTTGGGTTGATTATGAAACTAATTTGCAAATTCTAATTTACTCATATTCTGACCACAAACTCATGTTGTGAACCAAATCATAGTTTTTGAAAGAAGCAGAAAAAGAAAAATATATATGTATCAGCATGCTACCCATTAAATGGAAAAGATTAATTGTGTCTGCATGAATATCAGAAATGAAGTGGCAGCAGCCTCATATACAACAATACCAGGCTAATTTTCTGTAACAAATACTATTTCTAAACAGTGATTAATTTTATCATGAATTTACCTTTAGATCCAGTGTTCACCATTTCAGGTTCACGCATAAAAGAAGAATAATTACCAATAACTTTTGTTCAAAATATGCGACCAACCATTCACATGAAGCTCTGATTACTGCTTTCTCCTGCACTGCTACCAACCAAAAATAGCAATCAGATGAAGGCATAAAATATTTTCAAGCCATCCTATTTTTTTTATTTTATTTCAAACATAATTTACTTTTTAAATTTTTATTAATGCAATTATTCCTATCCATATAAAATGTTACTTCTTCCCATAATATTAATAGAGGTGTAAATTTATTATTGACTTGCTCAACCTGAACATGACAGGTTGAGAAAAAAAATTATTCAAATAAGTTGCTTCATTTGGTGGGCTAGAAAAAAAAAAACCTGGCTTGCTTGACTCACCGTGAATCGACAAGTCTTAATTTTTGGAAAAACTAGTATGATAAATAAAGAAAGAAAGAAAAACCACAGTTTACAATACAAATCAAATGTAAACCATTACCAACTACCATCTTAATAATATTTTTAAGAGATTATTAAAAGGTTTAATAAAATAGATAAACAAAAGGTTAAGTGAATTCTAGAAGCGGGTTAGGCAAGCTGACTCTAGAAGAAGTGAGTCTGAATTTCATCATCTCACCCATTGATGAACTTATGGATAACAACTCATATTAAAATAGTGTTAAATAAATTAATCAACTAAAAGTGAATTAATCCTTATGTTATGAATCTAATCAATTGACGAAGCAAGTTGGTTTATGCATGGATCACGCCTCATTTTTAAATTGTAGACATGTCTCATACATAATTTCTGCGTTAAATAAATAATGTAATCAATATCTTTAAATAAAGCTACAAGACAAATTGAGTTAAATAAAAAATACTAAAAAAAAACTTAATGAGTTTAACATTTAATTAATAATATCGTTAACACATATGTTATTTGGAAGAGAGAATTGAGAATTGAGAATGAACGTATACCTCTTGCGCTTGCTTTTGGTGTTACTAGAGGATGATGGGTTATTGGTATGCCAGTTCCTTTTCCTTTGATTTATGAACCAATTATTTATCTGCTTTAATTGCAACCCTGTTTCCTGCACCAGTCTAGCCTTGTCTTCCTCCTAAAAACACACAAAAAATATATGCATCTGTATTCTTATTTTATTATAATATATATATTATTTAGAATATAATTAATATATGGAAAGTTACAGTGGGGTATGGCCATTTAGAATGTGCTTGCCACCAAGCTTTCAAAAGCGATGTGGTGTCCCCTGGAAGCTTCCCTGCTCGTCTCTTTCGTAGAATTTCTTCTCTTATGTCCACAATCTTCTCCTTGTAACCCTGAAACACAAACAAATTGATTACGCAAAAGTCTTAAAAAAATATGGATACTGTAAAGAATTTACCTGTTTCAATTCATGCTTGAGTTCGTGCCTGACTCGCTCCATCAAGGATCGTTCAGTCTCAGTGGGGACAAGAGGACCGAAGCCAAGGGTTTCGCCGCCGTCGAAGCTGCCTTCGTAGAGGTTGCCGTTGCTCTCTGCCTGATCATCTTCGTCGTCTGACATTGTTGCACCCGTACCTTCTCCGGGAGACACACCTGCATGTGAATCATCACCCATGCAATAGTCATCACCTTCATTTTAAAACGTATGAGATACTTTTAGCTTTTAAGAGAATCTAAGCTCCTTATTCAACTATTTATTTGTAATCTCGCTCTATTATTGCTTTCGGATTCTACTTAGTGAAGAATACTTTTAAGGATATATGCTTATTACTGTTAACTTTTCCATACTCTTTTCAAACGGATGGAGTACTTCATTTAAGAATAATAGTTGGATGGGATGTACCATTTATGCAGCCAATCACATTATTAATTACAATTCATTTAATATTATAACTTGGATGCACCATTTTGAGAATCTCTCCTTCCATCGCATTGATTGAAAGGCCCTTATATGAAGAAGTGTTGTATCTCTTTTCTCTTTCCTTCGATCTCTTAATTATTAAAAATTAAGATGTATTATTCTTGTTTCTTCTCACTCTTATTTATTAGTTATTTCCACCATATTTGTTGAGTAACAAACAAAATAAGCGAAGAGGACAGGTAATTTAATTCATGCGAAGAAGCTGTGTGGTTATTAATAGGTTCTCCAGTTACGGTAAAAAAGCTGGACATATTGTTTGAAAAAGCAGGAAACGGGCTTTTATCGATTTTCACTCCATGCTTTGCATGTTAAATTTTACATGGGGACGTCAAGGGAAAATAAATTCAATAATATTCATATGCTTCTACAATAAAGGAGTAACAGTATTTAATCTCTTTCTTTATTTCATTGTTTTTATGATTTATTTCGCATAACATGTGTATCACAGTTTTTACTACTTTCTTTTCTCATTCTATCTTTCACCGTGCGCATCTACCTAAAGGATCATGTCTTGACATACTCAAAATAAAACCAATCTATTCAAATAAAAATGATAGCGACAAATAAAGTAATCATGAGAATAATATATCAACAAAAGATTGAGGTAAACTTACCATTTCAGCAATAATATCTTGCTAAAATTTTATGTGTTTTCAATTTCAACACAGGCAATAAGAACCGTTTTATTCTCTTCTTTCCATTTCATTAATTTAACTTCTATTGAACAATACAATCAAAGATTGCATTTTTTTTATCAAGAGAAAATATTTTGTTCTCACGTTTAATTAATGAACAAAAATTAATTATATTTGACTTGCATTTTTTAAACTATGTGACTAAAATAAAAGGTTAACACCAAAATGTTTTTTATATTTTAATATTTTTGTATATCGTAATACTTTTTAACACTTTATTTCATGTAAAGACATTTCTAAAGTCTGATATTTATAAAATTAACAGTTAATTCAATGAAAATTTATGAAAGAAGAAAAAAATGCCACTAGTCCCACTTTCACGAGTGGGAGGAATGAGAACATTTTAATTCGTCAAAAATTATTATTCCTTTAGTTTTTTCTTTTGCCATAGATTAATATGCCATTTCTTTATTAAGTTTTGTATTTTTTTTCTTCTCGATTCATTTTACCCACTCAATTTTCCTTCACTGTCACCAATTATCAAGCCCCTCCACCCTGGGATCTGAGTAAGACAGCCTTAACATTCGTTCTTCGTCGTTTCTCTTTCACCTTTCTATTCTTCAATAAAATACTTAACTCCACATTTCAAGGGTGAAACTTAAATTCTTAACATTTAGACACTTTTATGTGTTCAATTCAATGTTTGAGAAGAAATGTGGACATGAGAGTTGGATGTGGATATCTTTTATACTGTTATAGATAATATCTCCTAATAATTAATTGTGATGGGTCATTATTTAAAAAAATGGTTTTCTTCTTTAATATGATAATATCCTATTATTACTCAAAAAAAAAAATCTGAATTAGTTGAGTTTACGAGTTTTGATAGAGTTTTCAGCTATGAGATACATTAAGAAAGGTAAACAAATGAAATTTATAAATTTTTAATTCAAAATTTTAAATTATTTTCTTTCCTTACTTAATTATTAACGTAATAAATTATTTATTCATATGTACCTAGCAGGTATACACAGTGTAGTTTTGCTCAATATCAATTTGTATTAAAGATACCTAGTAGGTATACACACTTTGCTTACCTAAAGTTTTGTTTTTCTTATCTATCTCCTCCTACCTTTTGTTTTTCTATTCTATGGAGGAAGACAGTGAAAGTGTTAGAGGAGGTGGAGTGTGTGGTCTGCAATCAGTTGTTTTTCATCAATTGATTAATTAATTTTCTCTCTCCTTGTTTGGTTCACCGAGAGAGGAGAGAGTAATAATGACCACAAAAAAAGACAGGGTAACATCTAGGGAGCCAAAGAAAAAAGATGCTGAAAATTTACCTGTCAAGCTTTGCAGAGACTGCTCCAGATCCCAACAAGCCATCACTGCCTCCATGGCATGAACACGGACATGCTGTTGCAGTTGTTCTTTAAATGCACAGAGCAACAGGACATAATGGGTCTGCAACAAACCAAATACTAGCAAAACTCATAAAGGAGCTTCAGATTATTTAAAACTAAGAAAAGACGACAAGAAGTGCAACGGATCATAAATATTAAATACAGTTTACATAAACACCACCAATATGCTATATTAATTAGAGTTTGCATCATACAGCAAATGTAGTGTACTATATATTTTGCATCCCTCCAATCATTATGTGTAAAGTGAATATCAAGTCAGAATCAAAGTTGAAAATCAGCAACTTAATTATAGTTGATTCTACCATACACTACAGGACAAACACTACGTCCAGTTGATACGTACAGAATCACCAAACTCCGTATCCCCTCATTATTGTACTTGGCGAAGTCAGAAACGTACATTAATGAGGAAGTAAAGGTTGAGAAAACTTGACGAGAGCTTCAACTTTGGCTCAGAACATATTCCATGAGAATTAAAGAACTGAACCATCAAAGTTTAGCAAAAAGGGGAAAGGAAAGAAAAAAGAGTAAGTGAACAAGTGGGAAGATCATGACAGCATTAACAGAAAAGATTCCATAAAGCACTCCTAAAGCTTATTGTAGGAAGCAGCGGCATGAGAACACTCAAGGGGAGCCACTCCATGACAAATCAGATTCACCAGATAATGCCTCGTACCACCATCCATCCAAAACCAAACTTCTAAAACCATCATCATTCTTATTATTCATTTAACAAAAGCACCAAGACCATCATAAAAAAATGACTTAATCAATGAGGATAGACACAAAAGCCAAAACGATTCCCTAAATCAGGAAGATAAGAAATAATTAAATCCATTATTAAATCATACACGATTGAACCTTTTTTACAAAATTTTGTTAAAGTTAATTACATGGGAGTTGATTGAGATTACGGAATCGGAAATTACCTAATAATTTATTCAGTGTATGTAGCAATTGAATGAAATTAAGATTCTCAGAAGCAGAAATGCTCCTGGGAAGTGGGTTAAAGTAGTGCGACAAGAAAACACACGGAATTGAAGTACAAAGAAGACTGCAGGTTTGTTAATTTAGCAAGGAGAAACAAACAAACAAACACCCAAACACAAACCATGAACTGATCAAGCTCCTTCTCATCCACGACGCCGTTGTGCGCCAGTGCGGAGTACTTTTCCACCACGCGCTGGGACTGCTGAAGCTGCGCGTCGATCCTGGGGAGCTGGTCGACGGGCGTGGCAATCCTGAGACACGACACGTGCGCGGATAACAGTTGATCATAGAGAGGGTGTCCAAGAATGTCCGCTTTGTATTCCCTCAAATCCTCCGACTCGCAATTGCTCTCGCCCCGGTTCCGATCCACGCTTTTCTCGGCGGCGCTGTCGAGGAAATTCTGCTGCCGCTGCTGTGCCGCGTTGACGCTGTTGAGCCATGTCGGTGGGAGCCTCTGCTGCATGTCTCTTCCCTCGCTCAGCTCCTGCTCCTCCGTGAAACGCTGGAACGCTATTTCGTGCTGGAGATGGTCTTGGAAAGCCATAGTTAACCGGTTATTTGCTTTTGCTTCTGCTTTTGTTTTTGTTTTTCCTCGCTACATTATAGTGGTTTGGTGGCTTTGTTGGTCAATCGAAGTGAGAGAAGCGTGGATTCGAACGAGAAAGAGAAACGCGCGTTTGGAAAGAAATGAATTGGCCGTTTGTTTGTTTGTTGAAGGTGGTGAAGAGTTGGGGGTGAAGAAAGGGTGAGAGAGAAGGGGAAGAAGGAAGAAGAAGTTCGGAAAAGCACTTTTTATGGAAAGACTTTTGGAAAGGTCGACGCAGGGATCGAGGTGTGAGAAAGATCCAACGGTGGGATTGGCGATAACGTGGAGAGATTTGTGGAGACTACTCATTGGAGCTTTCCTGTAATAATAAAGACAAAGACCGATAAAAAATGGATCAATGATCGATGTGGGAGGTAGCTACATCACATTTCTTTATTATTATAAAACTGCACCTATCAAAAGTAATCTACTTACTCACTTTTTTTTTTCTTTTAAAATAATTAACACAGTATAATGAAACAGTTAGTTTGAGATTAATGAAAGCAAAAGCTAAACACCACCTTAATCCTTAGATTTTCCCTTCTACATTGAAACTGTCACAAAAGGATTCTACTTTTGCTGTTACTTACAATACAAGAACAAGTTGAACTGATAGAGTCAACACCAGTCCAAACACTTAACACCTAACAATGGAAAAAAAAATTAAGATATTTGTTCCGGACAATAAAGGTAAATATCTAAAGGTTAGTTAGTTATTTGTTATCCATTTAAGTTGTATTATACATGTTTCTATTTTGTGCATGGAGTACAAAAAATATTACCCCTATTATAGGAGTAATTTTGGTTTTGTAATGGATGAGAAATTGGGCATCGAAGAGGTGCAGCGTATTTTTGTTGGAGTAATTATTACTATACTTAAAATAGGCATGAAGTGGGGGGTTAACGTATTTCCATGAATGAATCTGTTTTGCTGCTAAGGTGAAGAAATGTCCGAAAGATGAAAATTTTTTTTGGGAAAAGTTCTGATGATGTTGGTTTGGGGAAAGTTTGTGATGGGTTGAAGTGACAAGTTGCTTTTCCAGTTTCCATGATCTCTTGAATCGAAATGAAACAGAGTGTTTGTTTATCTTTTTTTTTTTTGTGGTGGAATGGGTCGGTGTCAGGGGGTCCCAGAAACCCAAAACGACGTATGAGAGGGTGCGGTAGTGGCAGTGAGGGTGAGGCCCACACCGAGCAGAGTGGACGTTGGCGTTCCTGAACTTGGGCTAGCCACTACCCAACCCGACAGCGACCTCAGCACCCACGACCGACACGCGTCACGCCCAGGATTCATGGACCACTTCACCAGTAACTGTGTGTTCCAAGATTTGGGAGTGCGAAATAAAGTGGCAGTGAATCAGGTTCGTACACATGGCTTATCTTAACCATGCATCCCTGTGGACCCCGCAAGCATGGTCATCACCACTTGTGCATGCATCCATGCTATCATTACTTCATCACCCATTCAAACAACATCGTTTCATGTTCCTAGTTTTTGTTTCAACTCATCACACTGTCTTGAAGAAGAACTCCGTTTGATGATCGATGTAATTAGAAAAAGTAAAATGAATCAACCAGTTGGTGATTATAATACATGGTTTAAACGAGTGTGGTCCTCATGATGAAGTTGATGTTTTGCGACAATAAGGTCCTATATTAATACATGGTTTTATGGTTAGTAGTTGCTGAGAGGTGGTCGTTTTAAGCTTGTAAGGAAGATTTACGATATTCGAAATTTGTTTTAGACCATGTATGATGAGTGTAGTTCAAATTTTTATTAGGCCATGTTTTTTTAAATGAATAATTTAACGAGAGATTTAGAGGTGATTTTAGAACGGAATGAAATTTATGAAATTTTATAATTAAATTGATTGATGTGATATATTAAAAAAATTCTTAATAGATAAAAAAGTTAGATTATCAAAAGATCCATATTATTATAGGTTATATAAAATTATATTTAAATGATTTAAAATTATTTTTATAAATTTTATTCAATGATTGAAATTATAAAAAAAATTATTTAAAGAAATGAATAATACAATATCTTTTTTATGAAAATAAATTTAATATGTAAGATGAAAAATAAGTAAATATTATGAAGATAACGTGAGAAAAAATAAAAAAAAAAAATACAAAAAGGATAAATTAGTCATTTAGCATCTCTTACCTTTCAATCTCATCAAAATTAAAGGGATGACATTTATTACGAAATCATAATAATCTTTCCTCTCCAACCTTTTTCATCAATAAAAAAAAAAAAAATCATAGTCTAATACTCACTTCTCATTCCTCTTAAATACAATGAATAAAAAAAACATAATCTTAATGATTTACTAAATTTGTTGGGTTGGTAACTGATTACTAACTTTTTTATTTCATTTCTTTATAATTTTTCTCTTAATTATTTATTAAAAGAGTTTTTTTTTCTTCTAAAAACTTATTCAAATAAACCTTTTACAAGGGTTTTCTCTTCATGGGTTTTTTCATCTTTGTTTTGAAAAATGACAAAAGAAAGAATAAAGGATCTAATTTTATTTTTTTTGTGGTCCACAGTGATCCATGGTTTGGAATCGGTAAATTAGTGTCATATTATGTGTCTTTTCACATTATATTTTTAATCCACACAATTTATTATATTGTGTGAGACAATTTGTGTAATGATACTCTTTTTCTCCGCGCTCATGTGTACTGTAGGCTCATTCTAGTTAGATAAGATAATACAAAATTTGTTAAATTTTACTTTTTTAAAAGTATAATACTTCAATCGATATAAAATACAAAAATTACTACTTCTACCCTTCATATATGAAGAGAAAAATAACTATTACATATATCAATAAAAAGATATAGTTTATGTCCATAAAAAAGTAGTCACTGACATTGGTGGAAAAAAATACAAATAAATATTAATTGAGAAATAACTCCAAACTATCTAGAGGTGTAAGCTAGACTTGACCACTTAGACGTGTTGGGCAACCCAACAACCCGACGACCCATTAATCTGATAAGTCTGACCGACCTGTTTTCAAAATTATCATGAACTCAAAATATAATTAAGCCTAAAATAAATATTAATAAAATGAAATTTTATCTCACAAGAAATTCAATTATTTTATCTAAACAAGAAATTGAAAGGTAAGGTATTTTAATTTCTTTATCAAAACAAATTATTTAGAAAATGAAAAGAATTTAATTACAGAAAATTCAAATACAATGTATCTCAATTTCTTAGTATTGTTGAAATGTTTCATTCAAACAAGGTGATGGTCTTCTCTTTATTTTTACAAATAAAAGAATATATCTCAATTTTTTTCACTTTCCACACTTTGTGGTAACCGAAGGCGAACAAACATCACCTCGTAAAAATGAGAAATAAAATAAGAAAAAATTGAGAAAAGTAAAACTATTTAGATTGAATAATATAAATAAATATTGGAAAATTAAAAGTATTTTATTTATCATTAATTATGTATATTTTTATTTAATATTATGATTTTAAGTATTTAATTTATTATATTAAATTAAAAAAATATTAATAAAAGAAACGACATAATCATCTTTTAAGATTGAACATAGTTGATTATATAATATGTTAATTACGTTTATAACATAATTATTGTTTTTTTTTCTGTGAAAAAGTTGAATAGGAGAATATCACATTGTTGTTTTTTTTATGTGTTTTTGAAAACAAATGTAGAATAATTCATGAGGTTCAAAGAACTAAACTTTCTCGATGGAGTCATTTCCTATGCAGATTTTGGAAGTAGATGAAGTGAAGAAAAAATTCATGTGGAAGAGGAAAACCAAAGCAACACATTAGAAATCACTTTCTATAGCCAATAATTCATTACAAGAAATTTGAGGTATAATAAAAAATAACATGATAAAAAAGTAATTTAATAAATTAGAGTTATATGTATTCATCATGAACCACCTATTAAAGTTATCTAATATAACATTATAATAGATAAAAGCATTTATAAATATTGAACTTAAATCTACTAATTCTAGGGTTATTCTTACTATTTTCTTTTATCACACACTTTTTTTAAATTTTCCAAAAAAAAAAAAATCTACCTATGAAAAATTTACTAAGTTGAAGCATTAATGAAAAGAATTTAGTACCTGCCAAAAGTAGTTGTGAGAGAACTAAGGATATTCATTGTTTCTTTCTAAGTATTTTTAGGAGTTTAGTTTCACCAACTTTGTTCCTCCAATTAATAGCCTCTTCAGACTAATTTCAATTTTGGTTTTTCGAAGTAGACATCTTTTAAGGTAGGCTATTTCAAAGACCACTCTTGTTCCAAATACCAGACAAAATGTTAATCACATCATCATTAGTAGAAGTGTTTGGTAATTAAACTTGATTTAATAACTTGGAATATGTTGGTTTTATGTCATTTTAAGCAGTGTTTTAATTTGTATCTTTCTTTATATTTTATTTGTTTTCATTCTTAATACATTTATTAAATTTATTTGTTTACATAATAAAATTTATATTTTTTATAAAATAATGCATAAATAATTTAACTGAAAACGTAATTGAAATAGCCTATTTTTAAATTATAAATACAAATATCCAAATATATTTATATATTGATAAAACAAAATTAAATTCTACATAAAAAAAGCATGTAATATAATTTTATATTTATCATCTACTTTCCAATTCAATCAAATATTTGTAATTCAGTAGTGGTTAATAACTTTGACAATATATATATATATATATATATATATATATATATATATATATATATATATATATATTATTGGTTAATTTTTCAGTTTTCACAGATCTTATTAACTATACTTTCAGCAAACATATGTAATCAATGGGAGGAATCCATTCAACATGATAATTTTTGTGACAGGCGAGATTTGTAAGAATATTTTTGTATACATTTTTTCACAATTATTTTAAAAATAATTGTGAGAAAAATATTTAAAAATTAAAATTAATTTATATGTAAGTTAAGTAATATTTAGTTATGAGAGGAAAAAATACGAAAAATAAAATTGTTAATAAAACCTTTTAAATTTAACTTTTAACTCATGTATAAAATAATTTCAACTATTATAGTAATCTCTTATTAATTTTAATAATTTTTTATCATGATAATAAAAAAGTGAAAAAACAATAATATATATATATATATATATATATATATATATATATATATATATATATATATATATAAAACAGATATTTA